>Ga0123355_10001733_pt1 | contig 30437 bp, 23 predicted proteins | sample TergutEmb28metaG_3_FD_89872 | JGI IMG/M metagenome (GOLD analysis project Ga0123355, IMG submission 89872) | Embiratermes neotenicus P1 segment gut microbial communities from Petit-Saut dam, French Guiana - Emb289 P1 | ecosystem: Host-associated > Arthropoda: Insects > Digestive system > Gut ... | reverse complement strand
CTGCTGTAGATGGCACTGTCGGAGCTTATGAAATCATTGACGGTGAAATAATACGTGTTGAGATTTCTGAGCTTAGAGTAGATGGTTATATAACGATTACATTCCAAGCAACAGTATACGAAGTTGCAGAAGGTAAGACATTCACAAACACAGCCATACTGTCTCGTGACGAAGATGGGAATGACCCTAAGTATAATTCACAGTGGCGTTATCGCTATGAAGATGAGTACGGATATGTCGGTTACTGGGGACAAAAACGTGATCCCGATACAGGCTACTATGTTTACCTGGAAGATGACGCAACGAAAAATGTACCACTGACTCCCGGTAACGGCGGCAATGGCGGCAATGGCGGTAACGGCGGCAATGGTGGCAACGGCGGCAACGGTGGAGCTGGCGGCAACGGCGGAGCTGGTGGTGCCGGAGGAGCTGGTGGTGCTGGTGGTGCTGGTGGTGCCGGAGGAGCTGGTGGTGCTGGCGGTGCCGGAGGAGCTGGTGGCGGAAAGCTTCCGAGTACCAGTGTTGAAAACAGTGCAACATTATGGGTGGGACTATTATTATTCGTACTATTGATAGGCACACGCACAGTAATTGCACTAAAAAAGAATCACGGCAAAGACAGTATACGTTTAAGCGGGAATTAGTATAACGACCCTGTTTGTGAGAGAACCCTCAACTTGATGCAACAGCATCAAATCGAGGGTTCTCGCTTGTATGGATTATAGTAAACATAATTAACCACTCAAATGGCGCAATTCACAACGTTTTATAATTAATTGTTAAGAATTAGTGTATCTTTAGAAATAAGGTGTGAAAGTGACGATGGTGTTTATCATTGCACTGATCAGTATTATGTGAAGGAGAAAGTACTACTATGATTTGGATAAAAGCAAATAAAACAAAACTGTATAGACTTGTAGCCGAATATATCTATTTACCAAAAATGAAATATACTAGCTTTATAGAAGCACCTGATCGCAGTACGTATTGCTTAGAGTGGTATACAACGGTTGGTGTATATTATCGTGCCTACTATACGTTCGTAGACGATAATCCAAGAGTAACAATACAATATAAAAGTGAACAAACTAATTCATATGTCAACCATATAGTAGACATACCTGATATCACAAACCTTATAAACAAAGGAATGATGAAAGGTGTACGCAACGAACACCAACTTAAAAATACAGCAATGAGTCAGCAATTCCTATCATCAAGCGTATGAGAATCTGAGAATCATCAAATACATAAAAACACCAAATTGGAGCATATCACAACTGATGATATGCTCCGTTACAAGTCACATGGTAGCCGTAATCAAGCGGTATGTCATGGATTTTTCGCGTATGTAACTACGTTGATATTTCAATGTGGCGCTTCGCACCAGTGGCTTTCGCCACTCATTCGCCTATCGGCGAACGCATCTCATATTAGGGCGATGAGACCCGTTCTAGCGAAAAATTCAGGACATATTGCTTGATGTAGGCGGATTTTATGCATCTGACCAGTAACCAATGCTCCAATTAATGCTAAACCCATTCGCTTAAAAAGTGGACAACTTTTATATTGATGTGATATAATTCGGTGAAAGCAAGCGACACAACACACGGAGCGGAGGTGGAGAGTTTGAATAAAAAACAAATATGGCGTGTGCTATTTATTATATTGGCAATTGTATTTATATTCATAACAGCATCCATCTTTGTGCTATTTATCACACACAACTGTTGTGAGCCAAGCATTTGTGTTCCCTGTTTAAGCATGGCTAAAATTCAAGAGGTAATGCGACAATTTGAAAACACACTAGTCATTTCTGCGATGGCTTTGCTTACCTTGCTGCTATTCCAATTTACGTTTGATGATTTAGTAAAAACACAAAGAAGCGCAAACCTCGTGCTAATGAAAATGAGACTTAATAATTAATAAACCTTCAAGAAAAGGACAAAATTACGCTCGAACAGGGTGTAGTTTTGCCTTCTTTCTCATACAAAGATATACGAAACTAAATTTAATTGAACATCTTGGAGGTTTTTTATAAATGAAACGAATTATTGCATTATTAATGACGCTAGTATTATTACTAACAAGCACAGTATTTCTTACCGCTTGTGCTGATGAAGAAATAGAAGATGTACCGCAACAAACGGACACAACAGAAATCGCGCAGCCAGAAGACGATGAAGATGATACAGATATAGAGCAGGAAGAACCCTTGCGTATAGTAGCGACAATTTTTCCGCAATACGATTTTGTTCGCCAAATCGCAAGGGACAGAGTTGAGCTGACAATGCTGATATCACCGGGTGCAGAAAGCCACGGATTTGAACCCACACCACGTGATATGATTGCACTAAATGAAGCAGACATTTTGATATATGTTGGCGGTCATAGTGATGATTGGGTAGACAATGTGATTGAATCACTGGAGCGAGAAGACATGCACCGTATTGCACTTGTTGACTTGGTGGACACACTAGAAATAGACCACGGCCATGATCACGACCACGACCATGACCACGACCATGGTCACGACCACGACCACGGCCACGACCATGGTCACGACCACGACCACGATCATGACCACGACCATGGTCACGACCACGACCACGGCCACGACCACGACCATGACCACGACCACGACCACGATCATGACCACGATCATGACCATGACCACGATCATGACCATGACCACGATCATGACCATGACCACGATCACGACCACGACCACGGCCATGACCACGGTCACAATCACCACCATCATGACGTAGACGAGCATGTATGGACATCTCCACAAAACGTAATTCTCATTGTACAAGCAATAGCAGACGTTTTGTCGGAACTTGACCCGACAAACGCTGACTTCTTCCAAGAGAATGCAGCAGACTACATTGTTGAGCTGGAAGCATTAGATGCCGCATTTAATGAAGTTACTGCTCAAGCAGTGCGCCATACTGTGATATTTGGGGATCGTTTCCCATTCTTATATTTAACCCATGAGTATGGGCTAAGTCACTATGCAGCATTTGTGGGATGCGCAACCGATACACAAGCAAGCCCCGCAACTATTGCATTTCTAATTGAAAAAGTAGAAGCAGAAAACATTCCTGTAGTATTCTATATCGAGTTTTCTAACCGTATGATTGCTGAAGTTATTGCAGAAGCAACAGGAGCCACATTATTAGAACTCCACTCTGCACACAATGTAAGTCAAGCAGACTATTCAGCAGGCGTAACATATCTAGACTTAATGTGGCGCAATGTGGAAAGCCTAAGAGAAGCATTGAGTTAATACACTTTTAAACGGGGATTAGTATAATTATAGCGTTAAAAATATTAAGAGGGAGTAACCATATGGCTCTAATAACTTGCAAAGATGCAGCCTTTGCTTACGAAGGCAAGGTTGTCGTAGAGGGGCTGAACTTCGAAGTAGCAGAGGGTGACTACCTCTGCATTGTCGGTGAGAATGGCTCGGGGAAGACAACGTTGATGAAAGGTCTTTTAGGTCTCATGCGCCCCAAGTCCGGCAAAATTGAAATGGGAGATGGACTAAAACCTACACATATTGGATATCTACCACAACAGACATCAGCACAGAAGAATTTTCCGGCAAGCGTTTATGAAGTAGTTATTTCAGGACGCTTGAACAGTCGAGGTGCCATGCCATTTTATTCGCGTCAAGACCGACACGTAGCTCTGGAGAATATCGAAAAACTCGGCATCACACCCATACGGAAAAAGAGTTTCCGAGAGTTATCAGGCGGACAGCAACAGCGAGTACTACTAGCTCGTGCTCTTTGTGCTACAGAAAAAGTGTTGCTCCTGGATGAGCCTGTTTCTGGCTTAGATCCAATCGTAACAGCAGAACTTTATCAAACAATCCAAACTCTTCATAAAGATGGGCTTACTATAATAATGATTTCACATGATGTGCGTTCAGGTGTAGAGCATGCCAATCAAATGCTCCATCTTCAAAACCGCCAAGTTTTCTTCGGCACCGCAGAGGAGTATGTGCAGACAGAAGCGGGGCGCCATTTTTTGCAAGGAGGTGAATCAGGATGGAAGTAATATTTGATATGCTATCCTTCACGTTTATGCAACGAGCGATTATTGTAGGAGTATTAGTATCACTTTGCGCAGCTCTCTTAGGCGTGAGTCTTGTTCTCAAACGTTACGCAATGATAGGCACAGGACTTAGCCACGTAGGTTTTGCGGCAACAGTAATTGCCGGTGTTGTAATCACCATTGATCTTTCACCCTTGCCGGGCTGGCTTGCAGGACCTCTTGGAGGTGTGTTTGAATTTATTGACAGTATGCCCCTGTTATTACCTCTTGCAGTAACAGTAGGTGCAGCATTTTTGTTGCTTCGATTAAATGAAAGTAGTAAAATAAACGGCGATAGTGCCGTTGCACTGATTTCCACAAGCGGTATTGCCATCGGTGTAATTGTCATGGGTGTTACAACCGGAATTACACTGCACATTTGTAACATTCTATTTGGCAGTATATTTGCAATGACACGCGCTGATATGTATTGGAGTATTGCACTAAGTATTGTGGTTATAATACTATTTGTGTTATTCTATAAACAACTATTTGCAGTTACATATGATGAGAGTTTTGCAAAAGCTACGGGAACAAAAGTCGAAATATACAAAAGCATGTTGGCATTGTTAACCGCCATCACAGTTGTGCTTGGAATGAGAATGATGGGTGCGTTGCTAATTGCAAGCTTGACGCTCTTCCCGGCGCTCTCAGCTATGCGACTTTGCAAGCGTTTTTTATCCGTTGTAATAGTAGCAGCAGTAATCGGAGTTACATGCTTCTTCGTGGGTATGGTATTCTCATTCGCACTGGATTTGCCACCTGGGGCAACTGTTGTTGGTATCAATCTAATAGTGTTCCTGTTATTTAGTTGTATAGCGTTTATAAAAAGAGGAGGTCGAGCATGAAGAAAATTTTAGTTTTTGTAATTATTGTAATGATGTTTATCCCACTTCTTAGCGGTTGCTCAGATGACAGCATTGTTGAAATTGACGAGCGTGTTTTTCTAACCATGGTAACCCATATTAGGCGGAATGCTGATGATTATGTAGGTAGAACAGTACACTTTGAAGGAATGTTCCAGAATTTTTATTGGCCTGCAACCGGACCGTTTTCCATGGTAAATCGTAATACGTGGGGCTGCTGTGGAGAAGATGGATCAATTGGATTTGATGTATACTTGGGAGATATGGAGCCACTACCTGATAATACATGGGTGGAGGTATATGGAACTTTTGAATGGTATGAAGTAGTGATGGATTTTTCAGGTGATGATGGTGGCGATAGTGAACGTGAACCTTTGCGCATATTACGTGTTAATGTAGAGTCAATAACGGAACTAGAGGAACGCGGACTAGAGTTTGTGAACCAGTAGATAACATGATAATTAACAAGCCGCCTGTTGTCACGATTGTAACGACAGGCGGTTTGATTTATGTGGGGATTAGTATTATTCTACGCCGGGGGTCTGGACTCGTCTAATATTATAATAAACTCAACCATATTACCCTTGCGCATCGCTTGCATTGTCATCTCATCCCCGGGCGACAATGTATCTAAAACACCACGGAGATCATCAAAGGAGAAAATATTCTGCCCATTGGCTGAAAGGATGATGTCACCAGGCTGTACACCTGCACGGTCAGCACCGCTGTTGATAATCACGTTATCAACAAAAACGCGCGGCTGATCGTCTAATGTCGTATTGCCAATCTGCACACCCATCACAGCGCGTCCCCGGACAAATCCGTAGTCTATAATTTCTGACGTCACACGTTGCACTACATTGGAAGGGATAGCAAAGCCCAAACCCTCGACATTCATACCACCGGACTTGGCTGTCACCACACCGACCACACGCCCTGTCATATCGACCAGCGGTCCGCCGGAGTTTCCGCTATTAACAGCGGCGTCTGTTTGTAACATGGTGAGAGGGATTCCGTCAATGTTGATTTCACGATCCAAAGCACTTACCACACCAACACTCATGGAGTTTGCAAACTCGCCCAAGGGATTGCCGATGGCGGCAACAGGCTCACCGACTAATAGTGCATCAGAATCGGCAAAACTCAAGAATGCCATATCTTGTGCATCGATTTTGAGTACGGCAAGGTCACTATACACACTACCGCCTACAAGTGCAGCCGGATGGCTGGTTCCGTCATATAAAAGCACTGAGATGGAAATTGCATTTGTAACAACATGATGATTGGTCACAATGTAGCCGTCATCAGATACGAGAAAGCCAGAACCCGACGCAGGTTGTGTTACTGGCATACCGAATACATTGACACCTTGGATTTGTGTGGAAATTGCCACAACTGCTGGATTCGCTCCTTGGAATAACGCAGGTAAGGTCAATGTGTCATGCCCGGGATTTATGTCATCCACCGGCATGATGTTATGTATTGGTTGTGTCAGATCACGAATCATGTCATAAGCATCTGCTTGCCATTGCTCCATAGTGACATCCAACTGTTCCATGGCTACATTCATATGTTGTGCGGTTAAGAATGCACCAAACATACCGCTTCCCAACATCAATACAGCAGCTACAAGTACACTGACAAGCACTCGAGCTGCACGTTTGCGTGGCTTCTTTTGCACGGTTGGGTGTTGGATTACTGTGGGGATCATATCATGCTGTGTGAGATACGTCTCATAATTGTTAGCATCATTGTAATATTGATTTTCGTCGTAATACTGATTTTCGTCAAAGCCGTTATAATTGTTCATTTAGTTGAATTCCTTTCCTCAAAGACACGACACTAATCCCTGACTAAAAACGGATGAGATTTGTGTGGATATATTTTGGCATATAGTATGGTATGGCGGAATATACTGCATAGATGTCTGGGATTAGTGTGCCTATATCTTACAATAAAGATTGCGGAAAAATTACCGAGGAGTTGTGGCAAAAGTGTGGCAAAATTTCTACATTCTATTGCCTAATGAGCGAATGTGGTATAATGGAGCAAAGCGACATAATTACTGTGAGTGAGCACAAATGAAGGACTTGTGAGGGGTTATTCTGACTATGCAAAAGTTGATTTATATTGCCGATGACGAGAGGAATATACGCAATTTAGTGAAAGCCTTTTTGGAAAAAGAAGGCTATCAAACCAAGGCATTTGAAAATGGTGATTTGCTTTTCGAAGCATTTATGCAACATGAATGCGACCTGGTAATTCTCGACATTATGATGCCGGGAAATAGTGGATTGATTATTTGTACGAAGCTCCGAGAAATCTCCGACGTTCCAATAATAATGCTCACGGCAAAAGACACTGAAGAAGATTACATATCCGGTCTCGCATTAGGCAGTGATGATTATTTCACAAAACCGTTTTCCCCTACAAAACTCACAATGCGTGTCAAGGCGATGCTCCGCAGGGTGGATATGTATACAAAAGTCGAACAACAGAGTGCAGAAATTCAATATGAAGATTTGACTATATATCCAGACAAGCTAACAGCATATTGTCGCGGCGAAGCTCTCGCTCTGACTAAGACTGAATTTAGCTTACTCACATATCTATTAGAGAATCAAGACAAAGCGGTTTCAAGAGAAGAGCTACTTAACACCATTTGGGGATATGAAAGTGCTGTAGAAAGCAGGGCAACAGACGATACAGTAAAGCGGCTACGTCGAAAATTGAGCAGCGCAAATAGTACCGTTTCTATCGAAACAGTATGGGGCTATGGTTTCAAAGTAGAGCCAAAAGCGAGGTGTGCCGAATGAAAAGTTTTAGAAAAATACTTGTTCGCAACTTCGTAGGTACGACTTTTGCGATATTACTAATAGTTTATATTTTGTTCAACGCTTTAACCAACAACTTCATCAGTACAGAAGCACAGCGAGAACTTAACAGGAGCATATCGGACGTTGAGTACATAATAGGCGCTGAAGCTCCTGTTTTTATTGTATCATCTGATTTTCCACTAACTGTGAGAATGGTGGATGACTTTTGGGTGCAATGGAACCAAATACGCACAATTCAACATCTTATGATGAACACTGATGGCATTATAATTAATGAAAATAACGAATTATTAGCACCGGACCTAAGCCGCTTGAGCGAAAGTGTTTTTACAGAAATTGTCTTATTGTCAAATTACTACGTCGAAAATAGAGCATCATTTGAATATGGGGCGATGGTTAGAGTGTCAGAAGGTGAAAACACTTATTACATGAGAACCACCAGGTTGCCGGTAACAAGTGATATATCTCTTTCATTTGTGATGTACACTGATATAACCTCGGCAATTACATTTATGGGGAATATAAATCTGACACTTGGTGTATTACTGGTAATTTCAGGGATAATTACCATTTTACTTTCTATTCTTATGTCCTCAAACTTGCAAAAGGCAGTCATGCGACTTTGTAAATATGCGGAAGTTATAGGGCACGGCAAATTTGATGGAGAAGCAGGTGCCTTCGAATATAAAGAATTTAACGACTTGGCCCAGAGTATGGAAAGCATGTCAAATATGCTAAATACATACGAGCAAAATCAAAGACAGTTTTTCCAAAATGTATCACATGAACTACGGACACCTCTCATGTCAATACAAGGATACGCTGAAGGTATTTTGACCGATGTTTTGAATAAAAATGAGGCCTCCGAAGTTATTTTGTCGGAAAGCGAGCGAATGGAACATTTAGTCAGTCAGGTACTTTATGTTTCAAGAATGGACAGCGGTGTGGATGCATTAGACATAACCAGTTTTGGTATCAAAAATCTTCTATATGACTGTGCAGGGCGTATCCAGATTCTTGCCGGGAAACGAAATATAGAAATCGCCTTTGAATTTCCACAATCTGACATAGAGTTAAAGACAGATGAGTCGAAATTGCAAAGGGTTATAGACAATATATTATCGAACGGCATTCGTTATGCTGAAAGTAAAATTACAATTGGATATTCAGCGTGCGCAGAAGACATTGAAATATCAATCACAGATGATGGAGCAGGAATTGAGCCGACAGATTTACCGCACCTTTTCGAGCGTTTCTACAAAGGAAAAAAAGGCAATTCCGGACTAGGGCTTGCCATAAGTAAGGATGTGATTGAGAAGCTGGGTGGTAACATCAGGGCGGAGAATCTAACAAACGGTTCGGGAGCAAGGTTTATTATTACTGTGCCAATATAATAAAAAGACACAACAAACAGTCCGCCTGCAGCCACAGACGGATTGTTCATTTAATTATTAATTATGTCAGCCTTCACATTATCGAAAACGCTGTATTTGGTTCATTTATTGCTAAAATTTCTGATGAAACAATTTTGACTTTTCTAAATTCATCAGGCACAAAGCGAACGTGAATTACTTACTTACCGCGCTCTGCCATAAGTACTTCAATTTCATCCTCGTTGATACCAACCATGGCTTCGCCCAGGTCTTCTGACAATTCGGCTAACAATTTTGTATCTGTGTAATTTTTTACAGCAGCGACAATTGCGTTGGCGCGTTTTTGAGGATCGCCGGACTTGAATATTCCGGAACCAACAAAGACACCTTGAGCACCCAGTCTCATCATAAGCACAGCATCCGCCGGAGTAGCAACACCGCCTGCAGAGAAGTTCAGAACAGGAAGGCAACCGTTATCATATACATATTTCACTAAATCATAAGAAACTTGCAATGTTTTTGCTTTGTTATATAATTCATCTTCATCAGCGTTGCGAAGCATATTCATCTCGCCACGCATAGTTCTCAAATGTCTCACAGCCTGAATGATATCGCCTGTACCAGCTTCGCCCTTTGTACGAATCATAACAGCACCCTCATCAATTCTACGAAGAGCTTCGCCTAAATCAGTAGCACCACAAACAAAAGGAGTTTTAAACTTCCTTTTATTTACATGCAGTGTATCATCAGCAGGGGAGAGAACCTCGCTTTCATCAATACAATCAATACCAAGAGACTCAAGAATCTCAGCTTCTACAAAATGCCCGATTCTGACTTTTGCCATAACAGGAATGCTGACAGTTTTTTGTATCTCTTTGATCAACTTAGGATCACTCATTCTAGAGATTCCACCAGCAGCTCTAATATCAGCAGGAATTCGCTCAAGAGCCATAACAGCACATGCACCAGCCTCTTCAGCTATTTTAGCCTGCTCAAAATTAGTAACGTCCATTATGACGCCACCCTTTAAACTTTGAATTTTACTACCAATTTGTTCCCAATGTTTCATTACTCAAACCTCCAAAAATGTCTTTAGCGTATTGTATTATACACGGAATATCCTGAATAATCAATTAAAATTTAGGGGTAAAACTAACCCCTAACCCCTAAACCCTAGACCCTAAAAATGTGAGTAAGCCTATAAGCCGGATTCTGTCAGAGCGTCATTCAACCGAAGCTGAAAGACACTTTGGGCAGCCATCTATCTAGGCCCAATGTTGCCAATGGGCTCAAGCCACCTCCCGGGAGCGGTCGGGCAAACCTTGCGCATTGTGAAACACAAAGCGCTGCTCCTCCCACGGTGTTGCTCCGGATAGAGTTTACAGCAGCGAAACGTCTCCGTTCGCCGGGTGAGCTCTTACCTCACCTTTCCACCCTTACTCACAACCTTGTAAAACAAAGCATGAGCGGTTTATTTCTGTTGCACTTGTCCTAAAGTCGCCTTCGGCGGGCACTACCCGCTATCCTTACCCTGTGGAGCCCGGACTTTCCTCGTGACAGACCTTTCGGCACACATCACGCGGCCACCCAGCTTACTCACAACCAACATCTATACTATTACAAATTTTGGGATATGTCAAAGAGTTTAACCCCTAAATAAGCGGTTCACAAATCTCTTTGACTTCTTGCTCCTCCTCTGCACTTACTTCAAGTCCGGAACGCTTACGATCTAAGTAAGCGATTAGCTTTGCATGATTTTCTTTTGTAAGTTTCCAAATCACCGCATGTATTGTTGAAGGAATCAAAAGAATAATTGATACTATTCCGAGAATCCCATTAATTGTAAATAAAACAAGAGGAGTTTGTGGTTGTGAAACAAGCTCCACAATTCCATTTTCAACTACCTCAATGGGCGAAACGAATCCGGTGATGCCAAGTAAAAACAATGCAAACCAGTTTGCTACAGCAGAACAACACTTGCGAACAAACTGCTGAATACCATAAAAACTACCTTCAGCACGGTAACCAAGATAATATTCTCCAATCTCAGTAACATCACCAAAGAGTGAATTATAGCCTATTAAAGTAAAACCAATGAAAATCCCAAGCACACTCGCAAGAATGTAGATGGAAAACCAAGGGCTGGAACTGGTAATGAGAAAACTCGCGGCAGCACATATCGCCCAGCCAACATTTCCAACAATTATAGCTGTAATCTTACTCGTTCTCTTTGCAAACCACGAAGCAAGCGGAACACAAAGCACCTGCGAAACAAGTAATGTTCCAAGAACGAAAGATATTTCATCAAAACGATTTAAGCTATATGTCATATAGTATGCAAATATCATTGCAATAATATCCATAGCAAGAATAGCGCCGAGATATATATACATGAATCGGCGAAAAATACGCAATCTCAAGGGCTTAAACATGTCTGCGAATGTAGCTTTTCGACCTTGAGAAAATTGTTTGCGCTCTTTGACTTTTAGAAAAACAAGGATTAAAGGGAGAGTAAAAAACAATCCAAATATGACACTCATTACAATATATCCTGTCCGAACATCCTGATATGCACCAACAATCAGCATGGGAACAACGGCACATATTATCGATGAAGTTACTGAAACAAGCATACGTACATTTGTAAGTGAAGTACGTTCATTATAATCAGTAGTAAGCTCTGCAGCCATAGAAAGATAAGGTACTTGGACTATGGTAGTTACAGTATTCATAAGCACGAAAGCAAACATGTAAAAAACAACACGTGAAATCTCAGTACCACCTGATAGCGGAAACCACATCATGACAAACGCCAGGAGAACCAGCGGAGCACCAAGTATTATATATGGTCTACGACGACCAAATTTTGTTCGTGTATTATCAGTGATTATTCCCATTCCGGGATCAGTTAACGCATCTAATAAATTGCCAACCAAAAAAACAGCACCAGCCCAAAATGGACTGATACCAACGACATTTGTAAGAAAAAATGCGTAGAAAAAATTGACTATATTGAAAAATCCACCTGAGAATATATCACCAAGTGAAAAAAACCACTTGGTTGAAGTTTTAATTTTTTCATCTGTACGATAGTATGTTTTATTGTGCGCTTTGATGAGAAAACACATCCTTTCTAGGGCTACGCCCCAGGGTCTAGGGGTTAGGGTCTACAATGCTGTCAACTTAGGAGTATCACCACCGTCATCCTGCGCGAAGTCGCAGGATCCAGCAATAACAGATGGCGTAGATTCTGCGACTACGCGCAGACAGAATGACGATGACAACCTCTTGACTGCATTGCTAGGGTCTAGCTTGTGAAGCCATACAATGCTACTGTATTATGCGTACCAAACAACCATAACGTATCGTAACATGGAAGTGCCTAGTATGCAATAGAAATACGTGCAGTTAGCGAACCCCCAAACTTGACTTGTATGCAAAAAATGATGTATAATATGCGAAATTATGATGAATAAGATGAGAAAAGAGAGTGAGGGGTACAGCTATTATGAAACAAAATCTACAGAATGTGAATCAACCAAATACGAATGAACTACTCAATCGTGACATCGAGCTGCTAGATAAGATGTTGGAAGAAATTCTGTTTACACATGGTGGGCAAAGTCTCGTGGACAGAGTTAAGAAAATCAGAGTGTTAGCAACATCCTGGCGTGCCGATGAGCATGCAGATATATCTGATGATGACATCAAATCAGAAATAGCTGCACTTGGCTTCGACGAACGACAAGATGTAATCCGCGCATTTACAGCATTTTTACATCTGGTGAATGTTGCCGAGCAAAATAATCGAATTAGAAGACATCTTAGTTATGAGCTGGAAGAAAACAAAACATCTCAGCCGTTTTCTGTAGAAAATGCAATTGTAAACCTGAAAGAAGCAGGCTATAACGCCGAAGACATCAAAGACGCATTACCCCATTTGTCGATAAGATTGATAACAACTGCTCACCCAACCGAAGCGACAAAGCGCTCAATACTGGATATCAAAAAGAGATTGAGTCTTAGATTAAAAGAACTTGATAACCCAATGTTATCAGAAAAAGAAGTTGAGTTTATCAAAGAAAATATACTAAACGAAGTTGCAATACTATGGCAATCAAATGAACTTTCAAATCAAAAACCAGGTGTTTTAGATGAAGTCAGAAGTGGCCTATACTATTATGAACACACACTATTTGATATATTGCCTGATATTCATCGTGAAATGGAAATAAGTTTACGTAAACATTTTCCTGAAGTAGAGTGGAAAGTTCCTAATTTCCTTCGATTCGGCTCCTGGATCGGTGGTGATCGTGACGGAAATCCATTCGTTACACATGATATAACATGGCAAACATTGGCACTACAACGAGAATTGATCATTGAGAAATACAAAGAAGCCTTTGATCACTTAATTGATCGCTACAGTTATTGTACAACCAGAATCAAAGTTAGCGACGATTTAATTGAACTTATTGAATCAAAAGAAAACAAATATCTTACAAATTGCACAAAATGGCCGATTGAAACTGAAATGTACCGTCGTGCATTAGCATTCATGCGTTTTAGACTGACACAGGTCGGCATATCAGAAATGGGCTACAAAAATCCGGAAGAACTTTTAGACGAGCTAAGAATTATCCGTGAAAGTTTAAAACACCATCTGCCATCGCATGATGAACTAAGGCGAATCAACAGGATTATCCGTCAAATTAAATTATTCGGATTCCATCTGGCTTCACTTGAGGTGCGAAATCATAGTGGTGAGCACGAAGAAGCCATGAATGAAATACTTGATAAAGTAAACATTGCAAAAGATTATGCATCATTATCCGAAGAAGAAAAGCAAAAAACATTGAATTATGTACTTAGTGACCCACGCCCATTGCTACTACGTGGCGAGAGTTATTCAGAAAAAACACGCGAAATGATTGCAACATTCAAAACAATTAAGCGTGCCCATGATGAATTCGGAGCGATTGCTATACCTACATACATTATAAGTATGACGCAATCCGCAAGTGACTTGCTTGAAGTACTTGTATTTGCAAAAGAAGTAGGATTATATTACTTGCATCCGGACGGTCAAATAACAACTACATTGAAAATTGCACCATTATTTGAAACAATCGGAGATTTAGCAACAGCGAAGTCAATAATGCGTCAAATGTTCGAAATGCCGATTTACAGACATCATGTGAATTTGTTGGATGACTATCAAGAAATAATGGTGGGATATTCTGACGGAAGCAAAGACGGTGGCACATTGACTGCAAACTGGAAAATCTACAGAGCACAAATTGAAATAAATCAATTAGCAAAGCAGTATGGTATTCATGTTGAATTCTTCCATGGTAGAGGTGGATCGCTCGGACGCGGAGGCGGTGCTCTAAACCGAAGCATAGTATCTCAACCACCACAATCAGCTCTAAATGGAGTTAAGATTACGGAGCAAGGAGAGGTACTTTCAACGCGATATTTACTACCGGAAATCGGATTCAGAAACTTAGAGCAAGCAGTATCGACCTTGCTTGAAACCGTTACAAAAGCATTGAAAACTGCAAAAAGTGGTGACGACGAGCATCTTGAGCAATACTGGATAGATTCTCTGGATGAAATATCAGAGGCTGCATTTAGAAAATATCGTTCACTCATTTTTGAAGATGAAGATTTATTTGCATATTATAATGATGTTTCACCGCTGAAGAATTTTGCGAACTTGAATATAGGCTCGCGTCCAATGCACAGAGTGGCGAAACCTAGCTTCACCAGTCTACGTGCCATCCCATGGGTATTTGGCTGGATGCAAAATCGCCAATTGCTACCGGCTTGGTATGCAGCAGGCACTGGCCTTAAAACATTTAGAGATGCAAAAGAAGGCAATCTTGAACTCATGCGTAAAATGTATAAAGATTGGCCGCTATTCAACGCAATCATTGACAACCTCCATGCAGCACTGATGAAAGCTGATATGGAAATAGCCAAAGCATATATACCTCTAGCAAAGAACCAAGAAGCAGCACAGCGGATATTTGCCAATATTGTGGAAGAATATGACCTTACGAAGAAAATGGTTCTAGAAATTTCAGAGGTTGACGAGCTATTAGCACATGTTCCAAATGTCAGAGAACTAGCACTGCACCGCATTCCGCACATTGACCCGCTTAACTTCTTACAAGTAGACTTATTGAAAACACTATATGGCAACGGTGAAGTCAGCGAAGAAGAAGAGCGCATGCTGCTCACACAATTATTGCTAACAATAAATGGCGTAGTAACAGGTCTCCGAAACACAGGATGATGTAGTAATCCGTGATTACGTACTTGACTCCAATGCAAGTAGCTAAAGGAATCGTTTAACCCAATTCCCCTCTATGGAGGGGTGGCGCGTAACGCCGGGGTGGTCAAGGGAGCGTATCCTATAAATATTTATTTGAGAAATTAGAAAAAGGATAATATATTCATGAAAAACATTAAAGCCGTGGTATTAGCAGCCGGCAAGGGAACAAGGCTGCACTCCGATGAGATTGACGCACCAAAAGTAATGCGCGAAGCACTTGGAAAACCTCTACTTTGGTACGTACTGGATTCACTGTCATTCATTGATAAAAAAGACATAATTCTTGTAGTTGGATATAAGAAAGAAAGTGTAATAGAAAGATTCGGCGAATATCCATACGCTGTGCAACATGAGCAACTAGGCACAGGACACGCAGTAGCAGCAGCGAGCGATGAACTAAAAGACTTTGACGGTGCACTACTTGTTTGTTACGGAGATATGCCTGCCATCCAACAAGAGGTGTATGAGAATTTACTGAGAACACACTTTGAAGAAGGCAACAGTTGCACGCTTTTAACAGGTGAATCAACACTAGATATGTCATTCGGAAGAATAGTACGTGACGATAATGGCGGATTCGTACATGTGGTCGAAGAAAAAGACTGTACACCCGAGCAACTCAAGATAAAAGAGCTAAACACAGGTGTATATGTTTTCGACACGCCAATGCTATTAAGTGCGCTAAAGGAACTAAAAAACGACAACAGCCAAGGCGAATACTACGTCACCGATGTTCCGGCAATAATGCGAGAACACGGCGCAAAAATTGGAATATACAAGCGAAATCTCGGCGATGACATAATAGGCGTAAACACAGCTGAACAATTAAAGCTGGTAGAAAAAATACTAACCGCAAGATAAAAGATAATAAAATTACGATAATTAATTGTTCTAAATGTGCAATAATAAATCTTTTACACGTTTCTCTTCAAAGCATTGACTTACAGTAATAAAAGCAGTAAGTTTAGAGACGACAAGCAAAAGAGTGGTAAGTTGCTCCCTCCGGATTAAGGAGGCAGCATGGAAATATCTGACCTGATTGAGTTTATCAAACTATTGAACGCATTAGCAAAACTAGCAAAACTAATAGTTAAAACACTCAAGAAGCGAATGAAAAAGCCACCGTAAATACGGCAGCTCTTCCCCAATTGAGTTTAAATATTGGGAGTAGCTGTCTATGCAGGACAACCACTCGATTGCTTGCATTGTAACATATGTCCACTGTCTTGTCAAAAAATTCTGTTTTGCTGACGGTGTCAAGTTGTTCTATCTTTTGCATGCGATACAATAAAAATTACCAAGAATTACAGGTCAAACATTAGCTCGTGCCGGGCAAATGGTTGACCTAAGCTATTTTTAGAAATTAAAAAATTATTTTTAATACCTTTTCACCCACCATTTGGGTGCATAAATCGATAAAAACTAAAATTAATTATCTACGTTTTCAACATTTATATAAACGTTAAAACGGTTGTTGTGCTTGATATATCTGCATTTTTGCTGTTGACAAATGCTGTCATATCTGTATAATACAAACCTGGGGTTAATTTTCAAAGACGAGAGAAAAATACACGGAAAGCCTTTGAAAACCTCATGTCGGAAAGACCGACGTAAAATAATCCTTGCTCCTAACGAGATTAGGGGCCGAATAGACCAGAAGGAGGTGTAACCAGCATGGCAAAAACTACTGCCAAATACGAGCTAATGTACATTATTGATGTGGACCTTGGCGAAGAACTAATTGCTGCGACAGTTGAGAAGTTTAAATCTCTAATTGAATCGCACGACGGCACGGTAAATGAACTTGATGAAATCGGCAAAAAGAAACTTGCATATTTAATCAACGATAAGCCTGAAGGGTATTATGTACTCGTCAAGTTCGAATCAAGCCCGGACTTCCCGGCAGAGCTTGACCGAGTTCTCAAAATAACAGACGGCATTATGCGCTCGCTAATTACCGTCATCGAAGAGTAAAAGGAGAACAAAATTATGAACCATATAGTAATCATGGGAAGGCTCACACGTGATCCGGAGCGTCGTGAAACACAAACAGGAACTCCGGTAGCATCATTTTCGCTTGCAGTTGACAGAGGCTATGCTTCGAGAGATAGCGGCGAAAGACAAACAGACTTTATTGACGTTGTTGCATGGCGCGGTACTGCGGACTTTGTAACAAAGTACTTTGCAAAAGGACAAATGTGTGCTGTTTCAGGACGTTTGCAAATGCGTGACTGGACAGACAAAGATGGCAACAAACGCCGTAATGCAGAAGTCGTTGCCGACCAAGTTTACTTTACGGAGAGTAAAAAAAGTAGGGATGCAAGCATTGGTGCTTCAGAACCTAAAGAAAGCTTTGGCGCGGGATACTCAACTCCAGTAGAAACATCTGATTTTGCAGAACTAGATATGGATGATGGAGATCTACCATTCTAACAAAGTGACATGAAGTCTCAACTGTATGAGACGTAATACTAAGAATAATGACTTTGCTTGTGAAGTTTGTAAAACACTTAAGCAGAGACTGTAGAAAGGAATGAATACAACTTGGCATATGATAGAGAATCAAGACCCAATCACAGACGTAAGAGAAAAGTTTGTCAGTTTTGTGTAGACAGGGTTCAAGATATTGATTATAAAGATGTAGTAAGACTACGTAAATGTATGTCCGAGCGCAGCAAAATTCTGCCTCGCAGAACTACAGGTGTATGTGCAAAGCACCAAAGACGCTTAATGGTAGCAATAAAAAGAGCACGTCAAATAGCTCTACTACCATATGTAACAGACTAAAAAAATTGCGGTTCAATATTGAACCGCAATTTTTTTAGTCTGTCAGGGGTTAGGGTCTAGGGTTTAGGGGTTAGTTCTAGAACATATATCATATGATAAATTGTGATAGCTCAAATAATTCGAGGTGGTATATTACGTTTAGGAATATTATGGGTCGAAAACTAACCCCTAACCCCTAATATTAATATGTACATCACGCAATTGTTCTTTTGTGACTTCGCCCGGAGCGCCTAGCAAGTAGTCTTGAGCATTACTGTTGAGCGGAAATGCGATTACATCACGAATAGTTTCCTCTTCAGCCAGCAACATCACGATTCTATCAATTCCGGGAGCCATGCCTGCATGGGGTGGTGCTCCATATTGGAATGCGTTATACAATGCTCCAAATCGCTCTTTAAGTTCTTTTTCAGAATATCCGGCAATGGCAAAAGCCTTCTTCATTATCTCAGGCGAATGATTACGCACAGCGCCTGATGAAAGCTCGATACCGTTACAAACAATATCATATTGATACGCATAAATTTCGAGGGGGTCTTTACTTTCAAGAGCATCAAGACCGCCAACAGGCATTGAGAAAGGGTTATGTGTAAAATCTATACGCTTTGTATCAAAGTTATACTCATACATGGGGTAGTCGGTTATGTAGCAAAATTCAAACGAATCCGTGTCCACAACCTCAAGTGTCGTGCCGAGCCATGTTCTAATTTCACCTGCAAGACCGTCGACAACAGCTTTAGCATCGCAAATGAAGAATAATGTGTCGCCATTTTTCATGCCAAGTGACTCAATAAGTTCATTGGTTTGTTCAGTGGACAAAAACTTCTCAATTGGACCCTTGAACAAACCATCAGCAAGTGTCAAGTAACCAAGCCCCTTCATTCCAATGCTGGTTGCAAACTTCAAAGAATTATCAAAGAAGCTTCTCGGTCTGCCGGAACAATCGGCAACAATACCGCGTACAGGCTTTCCTTTGAATAGTGGAAACTCGACTTTAGAGAAAAATTCCGTAAGATCACAGATAACAAGTGGGTTTCGCAAATCAGGTTTATCTGTTCCATATTTCAACATAGATTCATCATATGTAATGCGCCTAAAGGGAGGGGGAGAGACCTTCTTTTTTGTAAATTCAGTAAATGTTTCGTACATAACCTTTTCGCCCACAGCAAAAACATCTTCCTGTTCAGCAAAAGCCATTTTAAAATCTAGCTGATAAAATTCGCCGGGTGAACGATCACCACGAGCATCCTCATCGCGGAAGCACGGCGCAATTTGGAAATACTTATCTATACCAGACACCATTAAAAGCTGCTTAAATATCTGGGGAGCTTGTGGAAGTGCATAAAATTTACCCTTGTGCTTGCGACTAGGTACAAGATAATCACGTGCACCCTCAGGAGACGATGCAGTCAAAATAGGAGTCTGGACTTCGAGAAAACCAAGCTCAGTCATTTGTTTTCTGATGAAACTTATTATATTTGCACGCAAAACAATATTATCACGCATCATAGGATTACGAAGGTCGAGATAACGGAACATGAGACGCAAATCCTCACGTGTAGACATAGACTCATTTATTTCAAATGGCAACATGCTTTTGCATGTACCCAAAATCTCAAGATTATCAGCAAAAACCTCAATGTACCCTGTATCCTGCTTAGTATTTATTGTGTCCTCGCTACGAGCGCGTAATTTTCCTGTTATTGAAATAACGGTTTCTCGATGAACACCCTCAAGCATTGAATCATCATGCAATACAATTTGCATTTTCCCGCTATAGTCGCGTAAATCAAGAAAAATCACACCGCCGTGGTCGCGAAAACGGTCAACCCAACCGGATAGCCGCACCTCATCACCGATATTTTCTTTTGTTAACTCCAAAGCAAGATGTGTTCTTAACATATTAATGATCATTCCTTCACTGTAATTTTCTGACACAAACCGACCATGAATAAGTTATGGTCATTTTGTGTATTAATTTGCGGTTTCCCACAGGGAAAGCAAAAAGGCACATTGCTAGTTTGAATTTATTCAAACATTATGATTATTCCTTGTCATAGCATTTATGTTTTGTGAGATAAAGAACTGATTAATCAGCGTTTATCAGAAACAGCAATACAGCATTTGGCTAGATATTGCGAAGGATCTACAGTGCAAATCTCCTCCTGCAAGTAGATCGTAAAGACAGGACCGGCGAGAATGATATCATTCTCTAATGCATATGCAGCCATACGTTCAGGCAAATCGCCTAACTCACCATAGTAACCACGCGCATATCCAACGAGAAAGTTTCCAGCCTTTCGTACATAAGTACCAATTGGGTCAAGAGAAAAAAAGTTATCCGGACAACCGGGACGACTTATGAATGTTTCCATATCATCATGGCGCCCGCCAACAGGAAAACTCAAACTAACTTGATACTCGCGCAAATGAGCAATATGTTTAGCGAGGGGATCAAGAAAAGTATCACCATCTTTATACTCATTACGAGGCCACATAATCATTTCTCTCTCATCCAGATATTCTACAGATACCTTGTTTTCATCAACTCTCATGCCCATTTGAATTAATTCGCGTCTTGAGTGAATTACTGAATACCTATATCGCAAATTACGCATTTCCATATCCATGCGTTTTTCAATTTTTTGGAGTAACAATAGAAGCTTTTCAGGATCTCGCTGTTCTCGAAGATCTGCAATAACCTTGAGCGGTATGTCCAGCGAACTTAAAGTAGTTACAAAGTTGAGAGCGTGCAATTGCGCAAGGGTATAGTGTCGATAATTATTTTCTGGATTTCGTGCAACCGGAGAAAATAGCTCAATTTCATCCCAATATCGCAATGTAGAAGCCTCAATATCAGAAATTTTCGATAACTCTTGAATAGAGAGAGTTTTTCTCATCTGACAGCACCTCATTTCGACAAAATATTATATTTATTTTACATGAGATAAGAGCAAGTTGCAATATGCATAAGCAACAATAAAAAGTACGTGCAATTCAAGAAATGTTAAAGTAGCTTTAAGATTCGCCACTAAATTCTTGTAAAAAAAAGAGAAATATCAAAACTAGCAAAAAAATTATCATTAATAAATTTTGAGTTTTGAGCAAGAAGTGTGTAAAAATTTGTAGAAAATTAATTTTGAATGTTTAAAATTCTACAAGTTTCAAAGCTAAGATAAGAAAATGAAAAAAACATGGAAAATTTTTCAAAAACCTATTGACCTTAAAGCTACTTTATAGCGTATCCTTTTCTTGTAAACAAAAACATCTCTCAAGGAGGAAGGAACAATGACTTTAGGAGAAAAATTAAGACATCTCCGTCTAAAAACAAAAAAAACTTTACATGAGCAGGGTAGAATACTGAAAGTATCTATGAATTCAGTATATAGGTGTGAGCATGATATTGCGGTACCTAGAAAATCCATGCTTAAAAAAATGGCAGATCATTTTGAGACCCCATTAGATTGGCTACTATCTGATATCGCAGCACCATCACTTGCACGTGATCTTGAAGAAACATTGCTGTCAATCTTTAGAGAACTCCCCGATGTACTCAAACACAAAGCGATAAAACTTATCGAAGTGATTCATAGTGAAGCGAAAGAAAAAGAGTTGGCTAACGGCAACGGCAACGGCAACTAATTTACCTAAGTCTTACCTTGTAACACTATTTGCTACAAGTTAAGATAGCGAGCATCTGGGTAGTAGACTGCTCCCTCCGTTTTTTATAAGGAGAGCAGTATGGAAATATCTGATGTAATTGAGATTATCAAACTATTGAACGCATTGGGGAAACTAATCAAGTTTATAGTTAAGGTGCTCAAGAGGCGAACGAAAAAGCCACCGTAATGTACGGCGACTCTTTCTCTAAGACAATAAATCTTCAGGGAGCAGTCGCCGTTACCAGCGGCAACTACCCAGTGCTTGCATTATAACAAATGAGCTACGCACTTGTCAAACACTTCTCACTGTCAGCGCTTCAAGCCCAGCACAATCGTAACTAGTCACAGATTAGCCGTAATCAAGCGGTATGTCTCGGGTTTTTCGCGTATGTAGGGCGATGAGACCCGTTCTAGCGAAAAATTTGAGACATATTGCTTGATGGAGGCGGATGGTATGCGTAGTGTGATTAGTAACGCACAATCAACTCATTTGCTAACGGTAATGTTTCGATCCAATCACAGACCACATGCCAATCAGGCAGACGATGATTGCGACGTTGTTCATATATATTTCGCAAACAACGATAATTCGTAATCATACCAGCCATTAACTCAAAGCCTGATGGGAGATTATATAACAAATCAAGGTATGCACTCTTTTTCTTTGCTGGCTCAATAGCGCCATCTATGCTATTGTAAACATCCTGTAAATTCTCTGCAATTTGAATTGCATCCCTACTGGTATGGGTATTGCAACATTCACCAACCTTGAAAAAAGCAACACGATGCATGGTGCTCATAGAAGAGATGAACGTCAAAAAACGATAACGCTCTGCTTCAACCCAAGCTTTGTTGGAAAGAGTCATGTCAAATGTAACAGTTATACCTGACAAAAACTGATCATGACCACCACCTTTAGCATTTGCGAGTTTAATTGCACGCTTGATGTGCAGGTTTTCCAAATCTCCACCTATACGCGCACTACGAATTGACGTAACCTCAGAGTCAAATTCATCAATAGTGGGCGCTTTTTGCAACATCGGGTAACTGCTGCGAAAAATTGACTCATCTAAACCGAATATTTGAACATTATTAATACTTGCCATAACATGCTCCTCATACAATCTATTGTAATGAAATTATAATACTAATTCCCATATAAATAGGACCAAAGAAATTGTACTATATCCAAAGTCAAAAGTCTATATTTGAATTACTTGAAAAGATAAACTGAAAATTAATAAATTGAATTACGTAAGAAGAAATGGTAGAATAGTTTTCGGTAAATTACCCGAATATTTTCTATGAATGGAGCACTAAGCATATGTTCAAAATTATTAGCACACGAGAAGCAATAGACATGATTAAAGATGGAGATTGTATAGCAATAAACTCATTTTTAGCATGGTCAAACCCTGAATCACTTCATGATGCAATATATGAAAAGTTCGTCGAAACAGGCACCCCAAGAGACTTAAGACTCTTCTGTGCTGCAGGATTCGGAATTTGGGACGAAAATCGATACTCAGAACGCTATGTTAAGCTGGGGGCAGTTAAAGAAGTCATTGCAGGTCACTTCGGTAGCATGCTTGTAACAACGAAAATGGCACTTGCTGGAGAGATTGAAGCATACTGCCTGCCACTCGGTGTTTTATCACACACAATTCGAGCGGCAGCAGCTGGAAAAGACTGGCATGCAAGCGAAGTTGGACTTGGTATCTTCTGCGATCCACGTGTTGACACATATGCTCTTAATGATAAATCAAAAAAAGAGTTGGTAAAGCTCAAAGAAATTGAAGGCAAAGAGTATCTTCTATATGATACGCCAAAAATTGATATTGCATTCATAAAAGGGACAACTGTTGACCCAAACGGAAACATTTCATTTGAAAAAGAATACCTGATGGTAGATGCCCTGGCAGTTGCGCAAGCAACAAAGCGCAATGGTGGTAAAGTCATTGTTGAAGTTGAGCGCGTCAGCCACGTATTTTCGCGTCCGCGCAATGTAATAGTGCCGGGGATTTTAGTAGACGCAGTTGTGGTGTGTGAAAAAAGTACGGAGAAAATGGAGTACAATCCTACATTATCAGGTGATATTCACGTACCGGCAACGCATATGGATTACTATATCAACAAGATTTCAGAGAAAGCGAAAAAAACAGGAACAGACGGAAAATATCGAGATACAGCAGCCGATATAATAGGTGACCGTGCTGCACGAGAGCTAAAACCCGGAGATATTGTTAATATTGGAGTAGGCATACCGGAAAATGTCGGGAAACATGCATCGAATCAAGGAAAACTAAAAGATATCACCATCACAGTAGAAGCCGGCGGCATAGGCGGACTGGCTGCACCGGGACTTGCATTTGGCGCAACAATTGGCGCAGACATGATATCAGACATGGCAACACAATTTGACTTTTATGATGGCGGTGGACTAGATATCTGTTTCCTTGGAGGCTTGGAAGTTGATAAGCATGGAAATGTCAATGCCCATAAGATGAAAGGCTATTTTTCAGGAATTGGCGGATTTGCTAACATAACCTACGCCACGAAAACCATAGTGTTTTGCTTGAGCTTTAGTACAAAAGGACTCAAGGTTACAAAAAACGGTGATGATATTACCATTGAAAGTGAAGGCTCTATTAATAAATTTAAAGATGAAATAACAGCAATTAGCTTTTCAGGAAAACGCGCACTAGAACGCGGACAACGAGTTATATATATTACAGAACGTTGTGTATTCCAGTTGACTGATAGCGGATTGAAGTTATTAGAAGTATATCCCGGAATCGACGAAAAAACTCAAATCCGCGACCTACTAGACTTCGAGGTGTGACAATGATAGGTAACTTCAAACGGTACGATATGACACGCCGTCCGAATAGACAATGGAACATACTGCGACCAATCACATGGCTGCTCTGCTTTCCTGATTGCATTTTTCATAGAGCACGAATAAACAAAAAAGAAATGCCGGCGGATATAAAACCGCCGTATTTTCTACTTTGTAACCACAATGCTTTTCTGGATTTTAAAGTTATGACAAGGGCAATCTTTCCCCATCGTGCAAATTACGTCGTGGCCATCGACGGCTTTATCGGCAGGGGGTGGCTTTTACGTGCGGTTGGTTGTATCTGCAATCGGAAGTTTGTAAAAAGCATCAATCTGGTAAAAAACATGCTATATGCAAGAAATCTTGGAGATGTCGTTGTCCTATTTCCAGAAGCCAGGTATTCATTGTGCGGAACAACAGCGGTTTTACCAAAATCTTTAGGTAAGATGGCACGCAAAATGAATATTCCGGTTGTTACGCTTATGATGCATGGACATCATATAAACTCACCGGTTTGGAATGTCGGGAATCGCAGAGTAAAGCCGATAGAATCAGAACTCAAACTCTTATTTACACAAGAACAAACACAAAGTCTAAGCATTGATGAACTAAATGATAAAATTGTCGAAGCATTTCAATATGATGACTTTGCTTGGCAGAAAGAAAAGAACATAATTATAAAGAAAAAACCTCGTGCAGAAGGACTGCACAAGGTTCTATACCAATGTCCTGCATGTTTGGTTGAGTATAAAATGTCATCAAACGGATCTACATTACGATGTGAGAGTTGCGGTAAAACATGGACTATGAGCGAACTTGGTGAACTCAAAGCTCAAACGGGGGAGACTGAGTTCACACATATCCCGGATTGGTATGAATGGGAATGCGCCAATGTGCGAAAAGAAATAGAAGATGGAACATATTCATTTAGTTCCCAAGTCCGCGTAGAATCACTTCCGAATGATAAACGCTTCATAGTGTTCAAAGAACGAGCCATGCTAACCCATAACATAGAAGGCTTCAGATTAGTGGGGTCATACGAGGGCGAACCATACGACATCAAGTGGCCTGCAACATCAATGAACTCATGCCACATCGAATTCAACTATAAAGGTCGCGGCGATTGCATAGATTTAAACACAAGTGATGACACACTATATCTATACCCAGAAGGCAGCAATGATTATTCCGTAACAAAAGTAAGCATTGCCACAGAAGAACTGTTTATTAGGGGCGAGCTTGCCCATTAATCAAAGAGTGCGGAGACCTTTCCTAGAACGTCTATAATCTCAAGAGCTTGCGGACAAATGGCTTCGCAAGCACCGCAAGCTGTGCAGTCGCTAGCTTTAACACGTCCACCAGTCATCCATCTGTATGTACCATCAAGATTAGTTGTTGTTTTGTGTACGAGATAATCATTGTAAAGATTTAGCAGTCCGGGAATAGGTATATCAACCGGGCAACCCTTACAATAATCACATGAAGTACACTGAATACGTGGTACAGACTTTAAGATTTCAACAGCCTTATCAATAACTAAAAGCTCATCTTGGTTCAAGGGCTTAAAATCAGCATAAGTTTCAATGTTGTCAGCCAACTGCTCAAACGTACTCATACCGCTAAGAGTTGTAAAAACACTGTCAAGTTGTGCGATGAAACGTAACGCCCAAGAAGCGATTGAAACCTTTGGGTTTGCCTTAAGCATAAGCTCCGCAATCGGAGAATCTTCGCTAGCAAGCTTTCCGCCGAGAAGTGGCTCCATAATTATGACAGGTACATCATGCTTTTGAGCAATTTCATATAGACGGCGACCATTAACTTTCGGATTATCCCAATCCCAATAATTAATCTGAAGTTGTACAAATTCAGTTTCAGGATGTTTCGTCAAAATAACATCCAAATCATCTGCCGGTCCATGAAATGAGAATCCCATATGGCGAATTTTACCCTGCTCTTTCAACTTTGCAAGATAGTCCCAAGCACCAAGCTTCTCACACAGCTCATTACTTGTTGCATTTATACCGTGCAGTAGGTAAAAATCCAGATAATCAGTGCCTAGTCGCTCAAGAGAAGTATTGAAGAAATACTCCAAAGGTTTTTCAGCATTTACCATTCCAACAGGGAGCTTAGAAGCAACCTGAAAGCTCTCGCGAGGATGACGCTTTATGACAGTTTCACGCAATGCTACCTCCGCACCATCATAAACATAAGCAACATCAAAATACGTCCCACCGTTATTTAAAAACGTGTCAGCCATTTTATTCACTTGCTCAGTATCGAGTTCACCATTTATTTTGGGTAGGCGCATATAACCAAAACCCAATTTCCCAATTTTGTCAAAATTAATAGAACTTGCCATGTAAAGCCCTCCTATTTAAATATCGTAATATATATCACATTATATAGCATGAACATAAAAAAAAGAACCCCTAAAGATTCTTTTTTGAAATTTAGAATAAATCCCAAACCGAACTCTCACCAAAGTAGGTTAGCGTTACTCTTGTATGTGTAATAGTTCTTTTAATGCTACTTGTAAGACTCCAGAAAAATTAATATTCGCTTGTTCAGCTCTTTCATTCAACCACTCATCAGGCTCTAATGAAATGATACATCCATTTGGAAACTTCTTCATCTGTCTTTGCTTCATAAAAATATTTTTGACAAGTCAATGCTATTTATGGTAAGATGCAAGCAATTGGGTGGCTCCTTTGCTTGGGATGGTCACCCCTCTATGTCGAGTAGAGTCGATAGGAGCGCCATGCCTTAACAAAACTTAGGGTGTGGCGTTACTTCTTTTTACGGAAGATATCTACCACGAGTTGAACAACAGCAATGACTAACATTAATAATGCAATAGTCTCAAGTAGTGTCATAATGCACACACAATTAATCGGAACAGTCATAATTCACTTAACAATAGGACCAAAAACAACGCAGCACAGAGACAATCACTCTGTGCCTTTTTCTATTTCAGCAATAATCATACGGTTTCATGCAAAGTTGTTATTGAGCTTGTTCCATTTTCTACAATACTTCAGCCCCGCAACACCCCAAAACTAAAACTTGCAATTCGACGCAAAAAATGTACATTTGGGGGAGCGTGTCATATATCATATAAAAATCCGTATATACTTCAAAGCAAACTATTTGTGTTAGGAGGGCATGGGATTGTTTTTGAAAGAAGATACTTCATAGATAGTGCGAAAACGCACACAAATGAAGCAAATCCACAATATGAATGTAATCTATTAAAGAAAGGGAAAGTCAAAACTAAATGAAAAGATTTAAGATGAGCTTAACAAGCAAAAAGAGATTGATCAGCCTGATAATGACAATCAGTCTGATTGTCGGTCTATTTGGCATGGTCGCAACAGCACTCGGCAACGACTATGATACAGCAGTCGCTTATGATGACGTTTATGCAAACGTAGAAAGAGCGGCACCGGAAAGCGAACAAGTAGACGAACCCCAAAGTGAAGAACCAGCTGCAGAAACAGACGAGCCGGAATACGTGGCATATCCGGAAGAAGAAGCAGAGCAAAAAGATGAAGCTAATGCAGAATCTGACTCATATGCATATAATGAAGAAGATACATATTATAATGAGTATGACGAAGAATACGAATACGCAGAATATGACATCATCACGATTGCTGTAATCGAAAGACTAGACGGCGATGTAGACGTAACTGTATTACCTTATGGGACAGAGTACGTATACAACGTAGAAGAAGATGAAGAAGGCAACCTAGAAGTAGCCATTACATTCCCGCCAAGCACAGAAGGTGATATTGAAAAGGAAAACGTAAGAGTTCCATCTGCTTGGGATTTTGATATTGAAACTGACCTGAGCGGTTATACGACAGTTACTGTTTTAGGGTTTGTGCCGTTATTGGATTTCAATGTTGGCACTCTTGCTGAATTGCGTGCACTTATGGAAAGTGGTCAGGTGCAAGATGGTGATGCGATAACTCTATCTGCGGTAATCGTTATTCCTGAGGGTGATTCGCTTAATTTGGAATTCGGCGGAGCTAATGTAACAATTCTAGTTAATGGTACACATCGTCATTTCGACGTACGTGGTATTTTATACTTACAAGATGGCGTTACATTACGCGGGAATCGCCCTGATAATTTTACTTGGCCCGTATGGTCACAAACTACATATGTAGCAGATCTTAGAGCAATTATGAATGCTACAGCACCCATAACTGTTTGGCCTAATGGCGGCGGTGTAATTCTGAATCATGCCGACGCTACAGTTGAGATGAATTCAGGTAGTATAATAAGTGGTTCTCGTGGAACTGCTCATGGTGTTGGAGTACGTGTTGTTCAAGGAACGTTCAATATGAACGGCGGTGTAATAGAAGATAATTTTTCGACTGCGGGTGGTGCAGGTGTCGGTGTTGTTGGACATAATAATGGTTCATCAACATTCCGAATGTATGTCAATGCAATCATCAGAAACAATGTATCTACTGGTGCAGGTGCAGGTGTTCATGGAACTACTTCTTTCGAACAAGATGCTTCCAATATCTATGTATTTGGAGGACTGATTCAAGGAAATGTCGCTGGCGGAGCTGGTGGCGGTGTTCGCATATATGCAAATACAAATTTCTATTTACTTGATGCTCAAATTGTTGGGAACAAGACCCATGGCACTGGTGGAGGATTATCGATTGTACAAGGTCCAGACTCACATATTACACTAACCATTCGAGGTGGAACAATTTCAGGAAATGAGCGATTAAACCCGGAGAACACCACGTCATCGGGAGTAGTGCTCACTCAATATTCATGGGATCGTCTTGCTACTGGATCTTATGAAAATCTAGTATTAGTGGGCAATAACGATTTACGTATAGATGATGGACCTGTTGGAGGGCGCAGACATGTGCTAATATGGGGTGATGGTACAAGGGTTTATTCTTATCCCTATTTTTCAGCTATATTTAGAGACTATGAAACTGGCATCATCACTTTTAGACCAGCTAGTGTGCTAATCAATGAAAACGCGGGTTTTCCTTATCCCGGAAGACCTATCGACTATGTGGAAATAACTCTACCCAACGGCACCGAAGTCACTGCACCTGGTGGCGGAACAGTAGAATACACCCCACCCGGCAACTGGCGTCTCTACGATGCAGACGGCGTTCTCATTGGTGGTTCTGATTTTGTTTCTCCTGATGAACCAGGTGATCCGTGGACGCCTAATACTACAGGTAGCATAGTGCGCGGTATCCTCATAAACATCTGGGGAGAAACTAACTTAAGCCAAGGTCAAGGATTACTACGTGCAAACGGTGTAACCGGTGTTGAAATCCCACAAGTTTTGTTTGATATAGTAGAAGCAGATGCACCGGGCTGGACAGCTTGGTTTATGCAACATCGCGTTTGGGGACCGGCATTGCCAGCTTCACAGGTAGTAACTCCCATGAGAGCAGCAGTAGCATTTTCAGCAAGCAACTTGCCATGGAACGATGCTGGTCGTGTTACAGACTTAGATCATTTCTTTAGTTATCTTGAGGCTATCATCAATCGAGCAGTATATCGATTTGAAGCTACAGGACAGCTTGGATACCTGGCAGGAATAGAAGCAGGTATTACAGACACAGTAATAGGTTTTGCAGTT
>Ga0123355_10001732_pt1 | contig 30440 bp, 20 predicted proteins | sample TergutEmb28metaG_3_FD_89872 | JGI IMG/M metagenome (GOLD analysis project Ga0123355, IMG submission 89872) | Embiratermes neotenicus P1 segment gut microbial communities from Petit-Saut dam, French Guiana - Emb289 P1 | ecosystem: Host-associated > Arthropoda: Insects > Digestive system > Gut ... | reverse complement strand
GTTGAAAATGTTACCAAACCCATGGCACGTCATACTTTTGAATGTTTTCATCTATCGTGATAAGTGTCATTTTTTCAGCAAGGGCAGTTGAAATAATCAACCTGTCGAAAGGGTCTTTGTGTAGCAGTGGCAGCTTAGTTAAGCCCAGCAGATATTCATCTTCGACATGAAGAAAATCGAAATCGCTACTTCTTAACACATTAACCAATTCGTCAAACTCCAAACTCAGGGTTAGCTTTCCAATGTTCATCTTTATAGCAATTTCCCAAATTGAAATGGAGCAAATAGCAACTTTATTTTCCGGATTCCTAATTAGTTCTTTTATCGTCAACGGTAGATTTGGGGAATCTTCCACCATCCAGATGATAGTGTGAGTGTCCAGCAAATAGTTCATTGCATATACTCCTTTAATTCATCTATTGGGTCATTAAAATCATCAGCCATCCAAACCTTTCCTTTTAGGCAACCAATTATTTCTGAACGAGGTCGTTTTTTTGTCGGCTCATCACTAACAAAACCCTCTGTTACCGGCTCAAGAAAAGTAATTATTACTTCATGTTTGCCTTTTACAGTTATTGGTTGCTTTGGCTTAAAGCTAACCCCATCGTAAATCGCTTTTACAGCATACATATTTTTCCTGCTCCCTTCAAAAGCAGCATGTGCTATCAGTCATCATATATCCTTATTTTAACATGGATAAGCGCACTATCCAATGGTGCAGGTTATGGGGTTTTTCTAACGCAGGCCCGTAAATTCAACAATTTCGCCCGCCGCTAATTTTAACTCTTTAACATTCTCCTTATAAAACAACCGCCCGTTATAATCCTTTTTCGCCGTTACTATGACTTTGGCCAGTTCCCCCTTCATCCAGGTGATATCAAGCGTAAGGCCGCCTTTGGCGCATAGGCCGGTTACGGCCCCGTCCGGCCATTCGTCCGGCAATGCTTTAAGAAGCCGGATGGTATCCCCGGTGCTTTGCACCAGCATATTGGCAATGGCCGCAGTTGCGCCAAAGTTGCCGTCTATTTGGAAGGGGGGATGGTCATCAAACAAGTTTGGATGGGTGGAGTGGTTAAGCAGTGCGTTTAGGTGGTAATAGGCCTCACTACCGCTTGCGAGCCTTGCCCAGAAGTTGATTATCCATGCCCGGCTCCAGCCTGTGTGCCCGCCGCCGTGGGACAGGCGCATTGCCAGGGTTTTGCGTGCCGCTTCGGCCAGTTGCGGCGTTTCTTCCGGGGAAATGCCGTTTCCGGGGAATAGGGCAAATAAATGAGACATATGCCTGTGGCCCGGCTCGGCTTCGGTTTGTTCTGTCAGCCATTCCATTATGCCCCCGTTACTGCCCACTTTTATGGGGGGAAGCTTGGCGCGCATTGCCGCTACTTTTTTTGCAAAGTCATCGTCCCGTTTTAATACACGGCTTGCCTGCTCGAATGCCAGAAACAACTCTGTAAGGATTTGTGAATCCATAGCACAGCCTTCACACATTGCGGCTGTTTTGCCGTTTGCCAGTACATATGTGTTTTCCGGCGATATCGTTGGCGATACAACCAGTTGGCCTGCGCTGTTTTCGATTAGAAAATCTACGAAAAATAGGCAAGCATCTTTTAAAAGATCAAAATGCGCTGCGAGAAAATCATCGTCCAGGCTGTATTCATAATGTTCCCATATATGCAGGCATAGCCAAGCCGCGCCCATCACCCAATATGTGGAGCCTTTCCACGTGTCTTGTGGGGCAGTGTCGCCCCAGAGGTCGGTATTATGGTGGGCCACAAAGCCCCTGGCAGAGTACATTGTTTCCGCCGTTTTAAGGCCGTGTGGGTGCATTCGCCTTATATGGTCTAATAAGGGCTTGTGGCATTCGGGCAGGTTACATATTTCGGCGGGCCAGTAATTCATTTCTGCGTTGATATTTATTGTGTATTTGCTGTCCCAGGCAGGGTTAAACTGGTGGCACCATATCCCTTGCAGGTTAGCAGGCAAAGTGCCCGGACGGCTGGATGCAATCAGCAGATAGCGGCCATAGCGGAAGTACAGCGCCATTAGCCCCGCGTCGGGCTGGCCCTGTTGTACATTAGCAAGGCGCTCGTCTGTTGGCAGTTTGGACGGGGGGCAGCTTATGTCCAGCGTTACCCTGCTTTCCAGTGCCTGGTAGTCGTTTATATGCTCCTCGCGAAGCTGGCTGTATGTTTTCTTGTTTAGCTTTTGCAATATATTTAGGCATTCTTCCATATGATTTTTGATACGGAAGGAAGTTGCGGCGGTGATAAATAACGTGGCTTCCGATACATTTTTGAAAATGACATATTCCCCTAATGTTTCCACTGTGCCGCCCTTAGCACTGCCCTGAACTACCGTATGAAAGGAAATACCATCGTCCCCGCCGTTTTTACCGTTAAAATAAACCGTGTTTTCACATAAAATACCCGACGATTCGCTAAAACCATCCCGGAATACCCTTGCGTCAAATGAAAGGCCATTTGGGTTATCTGTTGTGAGCCTGACAATGATAGCATCCGCCGGGTAAGAGGCAAAAACCTCCCTGCTATAGCGGTATGGGCCCGCAAGGAACTCTACCCTGGCTATTGCGTCATCTAAGGATAGACTGCGCGTGTAGTCGGTCACATTGTCTGGCATGTCCTGGAATTCGATATGCATGTCGCCCAGTGTCTGATAAATACGCTGAGAATCCGGTATTGCAGTAAGCGCATAGCGGGACAAGATTTCCGCTTCATCTGCCCTGCCGTTTTTTAAATGCTGGCGAATGGCTTCAAGATTGCCTTTTGCCGCCGGGTTATGCCGGTCCCTGTACCCGCCGGACCAGCAAGATTCTTCGTTAAGCTGAATCCGTTCTTTATTAATGCCGCCAAAAACCATTGCCCCCATACGCCCGTTGCCTATAGGTAGGGCCTTTGTCCATTCCCGCAAACCTGCGGGCTGCTTATACCATAGTTTTGTTTCCATTTTTTTGCCCCTTTATCGTTCTATCAGCTATACAGCAAAATCTTACCCTTAACCCTGCCGGGCTCTTTGTAAAGTTCAAACGCCTTTGCCGCGTCCCTTAAATGTATGCGCTTAAAAATAAGGTCTTCGTCAAACATAAGCTGCCCGGTTTTGAAGTAATGGGCCGTTAGCGTCCATTCGTCACCTGGGAATGGTGCGGAATAACTCATCCATGAGCCGGTAAGGTTAAACTGCTTGCGATTCATATTTTCAAACAGCTTGGGTGTGAAAACCAAGTCCTGTGTGGGGGTGCCTACAAAGCATATATTGGCCCTTTTGCCGGCTATTTCAAATGCCATGCCCATGGCGCTTACGGCACCTGCGGTTTCAAAAACATAGGCGTACTTGGTTTTTTCTATTTCATCTGTGGTTATGTTAACTGTGTAGTCCGCGCCGTATTTTTTGCATAGCTTTAGCCTCTCTGGGGAAATATCAAATGCGGTGACACTTTTTGCACCAAATATCTTTGCCCACTGAATCATAAATACGCCAATTGTCCCGCCGCCAATAACCGCTACATCTGCGCCGCCTGTGTAGCCGCTTAACCGCAGCCCGTTAAGGGCTACGGCAGACGGTTCAAAAAATGCACCTTGCTCGTAAGATATGCCAGGGTCAAACTTTACCGCGTTTACCGCCGGAAGTTTTACATATTCGGCAAAGCTGCCTTGTTCCCTTGAGCCTATAAAGCTGTATTTATTACACAGGGAGTAGTCGCCTTTTTGGCAATCTCCGCATCTCATGCAGGGGATAAGGGGGGCACCGGAAACTCTGTCGCCTAGGCTTAAGCCGGTAACGCCTTCCCCTATTTCCACAATCTCGCCGGAGAATTCATGGCCAATAACAATCGGGTAGAAATGCGCCCCGTTGTGTAAAACCCGCGGTACATCTGAGCCGCATATCCCACTAAAATGCACCTTGACAATTACCGTCCCGGGCGAGATTGTGGGTGTGGCATAGTCATCGTAGCGAATGTCTTCGTTTGCGTATATTACTGCTGCTTTCATACATCTTCCCCTTTTTTAACTAAATGGGCTCCGCCCAAAAGGCACTAATTGTAAAAAAAACGACACCTCTCGTCATTGCGAGCGTAAGCGAAGCAATCCAGTAAGCCGCATAAACACTGGATTGCTTCGTCGCTACGCTCCTCAACGTTTTTATGTTGACGGGAAAAGGTTGTCCATTAGTATCAAAACCGAAAGAAGCCTTTATCGGTATCATTAAAAAGCGCCTCAATGCTATAAATGCCGGAGACAGTCATATAGGCGTTTCGATTTGAAATAGGCTGAAGCAAGCCGGAAAATGCAGCGCTTCAATGCATTTTCCAGCGCAGCCTGAAGCCCGATTTCAAACGAAATCGCTATAGCTTCGGGCGCGTTTTTATAAGCCGCTTATTTTTTTCATGGAACCTTTTAAATTTTCGTACAATTCCAGATAAACATCGTAATATCGCCGGTATATCTCATGGTTTTGCATATTGGGCTCATATGATGCTTTCATTTGCGCAGTGCAGGCTATAGCGTCTTGGCAGCTTTCGTAAATACCAACGCCAATACCCGCAAGCATTGCCGCGCCCAAGGTTGTAGCTGTATCCGAAGATGGAACCCTCATTGGCTTCCCGGTTACATCTGATTTTATTTGCATCCACACGCTAGAGTTGGCGCTGCCGCCTACTGAATGCATACTGCCTGCATATGCACCTGCTTCTTCCGCCGTCTTAATATTGTGCAATAGCGAAAACGCGACACCCTCCATAACGGCGCGGATAATATCACAACGGGATTTTGCATAGTCCAGCCCAAAGAAAACACCCTTAGCACTCTTGTCCCAAATTGGGCTGCGCTCTCCCGACATATAAGGCAAAAATATCAGACCGTTTGAACCGGGGCGAGATTGAGTGGCAAGTTCGCTCATTTCAGAAAAACTAATACCCGGCAGCATAACTTCCCGCAGCCATTTAAGCGCACCGCCCCCGCCTACTGTTCCGCCTTGCAAAATCCAGCGGTTTGGAACCACATGGCGGCCCATTATTAACTTCTTGTGCGTTATGCATCTGTCCAGGCAAATGCTCATTCCCCCGGCCTGCCCGCCCTGTTCCTGTGTCTGCCCAGGCTCGCAAACGCCGCCGCCTAAAGTAGAGCAAGCCGCATCAAGCCCCCCGGCTACAACTGGGGTGCCGGCCAAAAGCCCGGTGGCCCTTGCCGCGTCTTGGGTGATATGGCCAACAATATCCCATGGCTCTGAAATATCCGGAAGTAACCCCATAGGAATACCCAATGTTTCCACCAATGCGCTATCCCATTTGCCCTTATGCATGTCAAAGCAGTGCAAGCCGTATCCCTGGGAAGAATCCAGGGAAAGCTCACCGGTAAGCTTATACACGATGTAACTGTTAGATTGCAAAACCTTGTATGCGGATTTAAAAATCTCGGGGAAATTACGCTTAAACCACAGGATTTTAGGGGTTGTATACATTGGCTCGAAGGGGTTGCCGCATATCTCAAACATGGCAGCCTTGTCTACGCGCTGTTTAACCTCGGCGCAAATCCCTTCCGCCCGGGTATCCATCCAAATTGGGTTATCAAAAAGAACCTGCCCGTGCTTATCCACAATAATGCAAGACCAGCTTTGGCCGTCAACCCCAACAGTCTTAATATCCGACGGTGCTATCTTACCGGATGAAAATATATCCCTTATTGCCTCGCAGGCAGAAGCCCACCACTCACCGGGTTTTTGCTCCGCATATCCCGGAAATGAGTAGTACACAGGATAGCTGCGGGTTTCTGCGGCTAAAACATTACCCAACCTGTCAAATACGGCAACCTTGCACGCGGAAGTGCCAATGTCTATTGCCAATATATAGTCTTTTCCCTCGGCTCTTGCCCCAACCACTACAATACCCCTTTTTTCAAGATGATATTGGCATACAGTGCAGATTCGCTTGTTGTTACAAGGGCATAGGCATTTGAAGCCCGCTTGTAAAACTCGGGCTTGTCCAGCGAAACATCCCTGGCACCAAGGGGTTCATATTTGCATATGATTTGCCTAAACTCGTCCCAAATTGTTGGGATATAGGGGTCACTTGGCAAAACAGCCATTAGCATTACCGGGTTTTCTACATATGCGTCCAGTGGCATAAACTGCATAATCGCGTCCAGTATTACTGGTATCCCATGGCCATCCATTCGCACAACGTTCTTTGGATGCCCAAACTTTGGGAAATTTCCGTCGGCCAATACAATCTCGTCGCCATGGCCCATTTCCATCATAATCTTTAGCAAATCCGGTGACAGTATGTTCGGGATACCTTTTAGCATCTGCAATGCCTCCTTATTGACAAGGGAAATACCATGTGTTACCTTCCCATAATAGAAACGTTTCGTTTTTTGGAGATTAGCACGTGCATTGGTAACTGTCAACACATGAATAATAAATTTATAGCAGTTTCGAGAACTCTGAGGAATAATTTTCACTGATTATGCGTTGAAGCGTTCGCAGAATCAGCGAAAATTATTCCGGAATGTTATCGAAACTGCTCTAATGGGAGGTTTTTCATGAAAATTTGCTTTATAGGTGCCGGCAGCCTTGGCTTTACACGCCAATTATTAACAGACTGCATGAGCGTCCCCGGGTTAAGGGACGCACAAATTTCATTTACCGACATTAACCGGCACAACTTAGACATGGTAACCCAGCTTTGCCAGCGCGACCTGGAAGCCAACGGGATAAAAACTAAGATTCAAGCCACGGTAAACAGGAGAGAGGCCTTTAAGGATACCAATTATGTAATAAACTCCGTGCGTATTGGCGCCCTGGAGGCATTCGAGACAGATATAGAAATACCGCTGAAATACGGCGTTGACCAATGCGTAGGTGATACCCTATGTATCGGCGGCATTATGTATGGGCAAAGGGTAATAGGGGCTATGCTGGACTTTTGTAAGGATATGCGCGAAGTATGCGCACCTGGGGTATTGCATTTAAACTATTCCAACCCCAACGCAATGGCAACCTGGGCCTGCAATACCTATGGCGGCATACCCACCATTGGCTTGTGCCACGGGGAAATTGCCGGGGAACATCAGATTGCAAAGGCCCTGGGCTATAAACACGAGGAGCTTGACTTTATTTGTGCCGGGCTAAACCATCAAACCTGGTATATTTCAGTAAAAAAAGACGGGGAAGAACTTACGGGCAAGCTGCTGGAGGCATTCGAAAATCACCCAACATACAGCCAGCAGGAAAAGGTACGGATAGATATTTTACGCCGCTTTGGTTACTACTCAACAGAGTCTAACGGGCATTTGTCCGAGTATTTGGCATGGTATCGCAAGCGCCCAGAGGAAATACCGTCCTGGATTAGCATGGATTCGTGGATTTTAGGGGAAACAGGCGGATACCTAAGAATATGCCGGGAAGGGCGCAACTGGTTTGAAACCGATTTCCCAAGTTTCATGGCCGAGCCCCCAAAGAAATATGACGGAACCCAGCGGGGGGTAGAACATGCCTCATATATAATAGAATCCCTGGAAACCCGCAAACCATACCGGGGGCATTTTAATGTAGTTAATAACGCAACCATAACAAATTTACCGCCGGACTGTATAGTTGAAGTGCCTTGTTATATAGACGGCAATGGCCTTTCTGTGCCCCAGGTAGGCAATTTGCCGGAGGGCTGCGCCGCTATTTTAAACCAAAGCGTAAGCGTCCAGCGGCTGGCGGTTAAAGCCGCTGTTGAGGGCAATATTCTGCTTCTAAAGCAGGCCGCATTACTTGACCCTTTAACCGGTGCCGTATGCAACCCCCCCGAGGTATGGCAAATGGTAGACGAGATGCTGATAGCACAAGAACAATGGCTGCCCCAATACGAAAACAGCATACAGCAAATAAAAAAAGATTGGCAAAACGCAGTGGCAGAGGGCAAGTTAATACCGGCCAGGAACTATACAGGTGCGGCAAGGAAGAAAGAACGCACATTAGATGAAATGGCCAAAGAAGCAGAAACAATGCGTAAGGTCGCAAGCGCCGCCGCAAAAGAAAACGTTGATGGCGCATAGAATGACAACAATCAAGGACATAGCAAAACATTCCGGGCTAGGCCTTGCAACCATTTCAAAATACCTAAACGGCGGCACAGTAAAAGAAAGAAACCGCATTGCCATAGAAGCCGCCATCAAAGAAACCGGCTTCGTTGTAAACGAAATGGCCCGGGGGCTGCGCTCCGGCAACTCGCGGATTATAGGCGTTGTTATCCCCGAACTTAGCAATATATTCATCACGACCATACTCACATATGCAGAGGCCATATTTAGATGTAGCGGCTACAGCATGATAATAAGCGACTGCCGTACAGACTTAGAACGCGAACTTACGGCCGTTAGCTTCATGCTAAATAAGCAGGTAGATGGCATTATCAACATGCCGGTTAATCGAGACGGCAGGCATCTACTGCCTGCAATTGAAAAACGGATACCCATAGTCCTAATTGACCGTACTATCCACGAGTTAAAGGGCAAGGTATCGGCGGTACTGGTTGACAACGTAAGGGCCGCGGACGAGGCAACGCAAATGCTAATTAACGCCGGGCATAAAGATATAGGCATTATCCTTGGCCCGGAGATGATATTCACCTCCCAGCAAAGGCTGCATGGCTACAAGCAAGCCCTAATGCGCAATGGCATCATACCCCAGGAGCGGTTTGTGCATTTTTCTGACTACACAACACAAGGCGGGCATGAGCGTGCCATACATCTGCTTACGCAAGAAAAACCATCAGCATTGTTTGCAACCAACTACGAGATGACTTTGGGCGTGGTTATTGCCATAAACGAACTAAACCTATCCATGCCCAATGATATTGCGCTAATCGGCTTCGACAACATGCAACTCTCCAAAGTAGTAAAGCCGGAACTCACCATAGTAGAGCAGCCGCTTAAGGAAATAGCCGAAGCCAGCGCAACAGTGATGCTAAACCTATTGCGCGAGAAGAACACGAAACCGGTAAACAAAATCTTTGCCGCTAAAATACATGTAGGTGGTTCGGTATAGTAAGAGCCTATCCGGGAGTAAGCAGCTTCGCTGTTATTCCTGGATAGGCTCTCCAAATTTCCGCTCTTTAATATGCGCCTATTTTTTTAACCAGTGCGACAATATTCTTAAAATCTTCCAAACCTACCGCATTCGGTATCGAATGGTCTGACGAGAAAATATAACCGCCGCCCTCTTTTAATATCGGCACAACCCTTTCTATTTCTGCCTTAATTTCGGCGGGTTTATCCCACAGCACTGCATTTATGCCGCCGTGCAGCACAATTTTGTCGCCATAGGTGCGTTTGATATGAATAGGATCCATACCTGCCTTTACCTCCAACGGGTTTAACGCATTTAACCCAATTTCAATAAGTTCAGGTACAAAGGGTTCTACCATGCCGCAGGAATGCAGGCGCGACGGAATGCCTTTATTGGCCGCCCATTCATATGCCCGCTTGTGGGCAGGCTTAAGCAGTTCGCGATAAGTGTCTATGGAGAAAAACTGGCTGTTTTTGTAACCCATGTCGTCGTACATAAAAAGCCCATCAAAGCGGTATCCTGCGTCCCAAACTTGGTCGAACAATGCAATATTTGCATCCAGCATGGTGTTAAACATGTCTATAGCCCATTCGGGTTCTTCCAACATGCCAATCAGCATAGCTTCCATGCCCACCATCCATGAATGGGTTATGTCATAACCAAACCAGAAAAGGGCGTCTATCCAGCGGCCTTCGGCATTCCAGGCGGGTAGGTTTTTTTTGACAAAATCCCAATTTATGCGGCTGGTGTCGTGGTTTATGCGTTTTTTTGCCTCTTCCCATTTTGCCGGGTCGGTTACTGTGTAGTCTAAAAATTCCGGTGTGGCGTCTTCGCCTTTTAGGTATTTTAGTGTAACGCCAAATTCCGTTGTGGATACTGTATATGTTTCGGTTTCTTCAACCAGTTCGCGTTTATATTGGGGCGAAACGTCTACTTGAAAAAGTTCGAATTTGTCTACACCAAAGAACTCGCGCCAGTCGGCAGTTTGCGGCATTCCTTCGCGCTTCCAGCGGTTTATTGTGCCTTCCCATGGGTGGTCGGTAATGGGTATGCGGTCTATTTCTTGGCGGTTGTACGTACGTTTTACACGTTCCTTAGTTGTCATTGAGTATGCTCCTTCTTCTTGGATAGGCTTTTATTCATCCTCCACGGCGCAGCAGCTGCAATGTAGTTCCGTCTACTTTTATTTCGCTTATACACAAACGCCGCCCGTCACCCACTCTAGTTTCGTCTTCTGACCTTGGGCGGCCATGGTAGACGATTAAAAACTCACCCCCCGGCCCGTGAATCATTGAATTGTGGCCGCAGGCGGTAATGTATTCGTCTTTCCCAATAAGCGGATTGTATTCAAATTCGCCGGGGTACTTGCTAAACACCGCCTCATCCAGGGGCAGTGATGCATCACATATGGCGTAGGAAGCAAAATAGTCTTTGTGTTGGAACCCATTCGCGCTGTACATCAGAAAACCAACGCCGTCTTTTTCGAAGTAAAACGGGCCCTCTATGGTGTACCAATCTCTGTTGTAACCGGGGCGGTTTTTTGCCGACATTTCTTGCTCAATGGTGGGGGCAATCACCAAGCGCGGCTTGTTGGCAGGTGTGAATGGGTCAATTAGCCTGTCAAGCACCACCATCGTACCGATTTTATCGCCTTCTTCAATATTTAGCGCGTAAAACATGTATAGCTTGCTATCCTTTTTTACAACATGGGCATCTATGCTAAACTCGTGATACAGCGTGTTTTTGTACTCAAATGGGCCAAGGGGATTGTCTGCTACAGCCACCCGCATAAATTCCTTGTGCGGGTCAGTTTCTTCTTTTGGAATTGATGAATAGTACATATAAAACAAACCCTCATAGAATATTACAGCGGGCGCCCAATATGCGCGGCTGTTTTCGTCATACAAGGCAAAACCCATATGCTCAAAGCTTTCCAAATCTTTAGAGCGCAGCACATTAACGCCATAATAACCGGTGGAATAGCAATAATACATTCCGTCATGGAAAATCATATACGGGTCGGGATTACACTGGGTGTCCACCAAAGGGTTGTCGTGTTTGGCAACTACCGGGACGGGGTTGTTATTAAACATTTTTATCGCTCCTTGTGAAAACGTAAGAAATCATTTATATTTTGGTAGAATATCAGAAAGGGTGTATTTTAATGAACGGATGCATTTTGTCCATCGAACGCTGCTCTTTGCACGATGGCCCGGGTTTACGTACAACTGTATTTGTAAAAGGCTGTCCCCTGTCGTGCTTGTGGTGTCACAACCCGGAATCTAAAGCGTTTAACCCCGAGTTATATTATCTACACGAAAAATGCACCCTTTGTGGGTCATGCGAAGCAATTTGCAAAAACCATAGCATAACCAATACACATTTGATAGACCATAGCAATTGCAACGCCTGTGGCAATTGTGTTTCTGCTTGCACCCAGTCTGCAATTGAAGTAAAAGGTATACAAATGCAAACTCAGGACGTGTTAACCGAAGTGCTAAAAGACCTGCGGTACTTTAAACAGTCTGGCGGCGGGCTTACAATATCCGGCGGCGAGCCGCTGGCACAGTTTGACTTTACTCTGGATTTATTACGCTTGGCAAAAGAAAACGGCATTCACACATGCATAGAAACCAGCGGTCAAGCACCAACAGAACGCATACTTGCACTGCTGCCATATGTGGACTTGTTTTTATTCGATTTTAAAGACAGCAGCAACGAGATACATAAAAAATCTACAGGCGTGTCCAACCGCCAAATAATAAAAAATTTACGTGAAATTGATTCCGCCGGCGCAAAACTAATATTGCGCTGCCCGATTATACCCACCATAAATGACAGAGAAGAGCATTTTGCCGCCATTGCCGAACTGGCAAATTCTCTTAAAAATATTGTGGAGATTAATATCATGCCATACCACCCCATGGGTGCGTCCAAAGCGGAAAGTGTTGGGCAGCACTATCTTATTCCGGATATCGGGTTTCCGTCAGACGAACAAATTGAAGGTTGGCTGCGGGCGGTTGGCAATAAAACAGAGATAACTGTAAAAACAGGGTAAACTACGGCGTGTATTGAATATCAAAATCAACGCAAAAACCGGGGTATTTTGCTATTGATTTCGATGCGCAAGCGCATGATATCAAAATCAACGCAAAAACCGGGGTATTTTGCTATTGATTTTGATGCGCAAGCGCATGATATCAAAATCAACGCAAAAACCGGGCTGTCTCACTAATAAGATACTTAGTGAAACAGCCCAACTATAGCGAATTAAATGAGAAACGGTCCTCGCCTGTCGCAGAAAATGCGAACGCTTCTACGCATTTTCTGCGACAGGCGAGACCGATTTCGAATTAATTCGCTATAACTAAGTTTGCGCTTGATACGTTTTAACGCTTACGTAATACGGTTGTCAATTGTCGCATTTAGTCGGCTTAATGCCGCGTTAACCTGATCTTGCGTGGCATTTGCGTTACCAACTACTAACCTTGCATGGTTTAGCGCATCTTGTAGCAGCACCCAATTCAGCCTGGTAAATTGGCTTACCACAAATGTCTCGGCATACTCTATTGCCGCAATTAGCGGGTTCTTGTCTACCACCGGCAGCGGAGGAGCTGTCAATATAAGATTATCAATTGCCCCCCATAACCTGTCTGTCATATCTTCTATTTCTTGTGCCGTGGCTTGTGCATTGTTGTATAGTGCTGCAGCTTGTTGATATACCTGATGCATCAGCGCCCAACTCAATCTGGTAAAGTCGCTGTGATTTAACTCGCGCACATGCTGTAACGCTGCGCCCAAGTCCTCACGGTCAGATACGCCTGGCCCGCCGGGCAAAGACTCACGGCTGTGGTCAAAGTTGGCAAACCTGTAAATATGATTGTCACCTACAGGGCGGTTAGTGCCTGCATATCTTACACGCACTGCAAAGTTATCCGGGTCAACACCGGCGATACCTGCCGACGTGTAATCCGTCCAAGCACCACCGTTTAGGCTGAACTGCAATTGCCCAAACACCCATTCTTCGGTGCCGTCCAGGTCAACATGTCTTGACTGTGTTTCAAACTCCGCAATATTTGCGATACGCGCTACATTGCCTGTTACAGTAAATGTTGGTGTTGGCGGGGTTAATATATCACCGTAGATAATAACGGCATCAACTTGCGCCCAGCTTCCTGCAAGAGCCCGTGCTTCCAAAACATGGTCGCCGTATTCCAGGCCGTCTATTCGGAAGTTTAACCGCCGCGCTAAGCCCGGTGCAGGGTTGCCTAAACGACGAAGGTCATAGTAACCCACCAGTTCGCCATTAAGCACCACCATAAACTGCGTATGGTTGTATTGCAAATGGGCAGTTACTTCAATTGCGGTGCCGCGGAAGTTTACGGTATAGCTGTCGCCTGCAACACCGCCCATTATCCAGTGGCTGTATTGGCCGCGGTCTTGGGTTATGGGGCCAAAGCCGTCCCATGTGATAAAGTTGTTTTCGTCCCAGTTGTCGCCGGGGCCCCTGTACGCGCTCATTACTCTAACTGGCGCTGGGGGCAAGTTTTCTGCATATGGTATTGGAAGTGCATCTGCCACAGCAGACGGGTCATGGGGTTCGCTGTTTAATGAAACAGCACTGGTTATATAGAAGTCATTACCCGCAAAACGTACACGCACTGTGTTCGGGGGATTAAATACTATACCGCTTATAGTGCCGCTGTAGTTAACCCAGGCGCCGCCGTTAGTAGAAAACTGTAACGGGCCAAAACGCACAGCGTCATAAGCATCCAAGTTGCCAAGGTGCACATTCATTGGATTGAACGGGTCAAACCCTAAAACAGGTGTGGGCGGAATCATAATCGCAAAACCTGTTACGGTAATACCCACAGCACTTGTGACTGTAACAGTCTGGGGCCCGTTTTCATCCACGTCGGGTATATCGAAGTAATATACAGCACCAGGTACGGCATTTACTGTGCGGGTTTGCCCGCCCATTGTAACCGTAAACGTACCTGGGGCATCAACCACAACCTCAAAACCTACACCGTTGAAGCTAAAGTTGTTGCCGGACTGGGTTGTTGCAGCTTCTGCCATTGGCAGCGCACTGCTAAGTCCTCTTCTAGACGTTTCTATTGCATCACTTGCAAGAGATGGCAGTCTGCCTGGTTCGTCAATATGACGTATTTGAATAGAATACTCTGTCATGGCGCGCAAACCGGTTACGCCAACTGCCGGGTTGTATACATGCCACTGCCCGTCGCCGGGGGTGATTAATACTTCAACTCCGTTGGCTGCATTAATCGCGCTAAAATTTGTAATAAGGATAGCTGTGCCGTCTGCGTCAACCAGCGCCACTTCCGGTGTAACAGCACGGCCTGCGGCTGTACCACCCGGCGGTTCGTGTGCGCCAATTGTTGGCGGGCCGCCAACTACACGCGGGTTACCAAAGAAATCGATATTGTTATTGAAGTTAAACAATATTGTACACATGTCTGGTACTAAGCTAAGAGCAAACGCTTCTGTAACTTCAATGCCTGCGCCAACAAGCGGAGAGTTGTTGGCAACTTGGAACGGAGCCGCCAAGTATCTTAACCCGTCTACTACAGCAGCACTGTCTGTTAAGATGGCTTGTGTTCCAATATGGTTAATAAGAGTACGATGAAGCGAGTTTGTCATGTCAACTGGCCCTGCTGGGTTTCCTACCGCATCCCATTTAGCTGTATAGAATCCCGGTGCTGTAGGCATGATGCCGGTTGGGCTGGAAACTGTACCGCCTAAGCCAACAAACATTGGGTCTACAAACAAACCGTTACGGTCCGGTGCGCCCATGTGTATTTCTGCGTCGCTCCAGAATGCGTTGTTGTTAAATAATACTTCGCCTGCACTGCGGCCGCCTAAAATACCAGAGCCGTCAATATTTGGTGCACGCTGCCGTCTGTCTACACCAACTACACGCGGGCCGGATACACCCCAAGCCGCGTCGTCGTACCGTGTTGGTGGCTGAGAAATTGTGCCGCCTACTAAGTTCAAACCGGGGAAATTAGCCGGTGCAACTGGTTGACCGGATATGCCGCCTACATTTTCGGCCACAAAAATGTTATTGATAAAATGCGCCGCTTGGCCAACTGGGTTGCGCTGTCCATATGTGGTTGTTGGGTGTCCTACACGCGGCATGTTATTGCCTATACCAATCCAGAAACCATTGTTTTTGAAAATGGTATTGTTGTAAACCAGGGCATTTGAATCACCCAGGTCGAATACGTCCATGTTACCGCTGCGGGCACCTACTGCGCCGTACCCCCAATATCCGCCGTCATTTACTATCATGTTGTAACGGATAATTACCGCATCCATGTCCGGGCCGTCACTGCCTGCGCCGGATTCCCTGTTTTGGTGGGTTGGCCATTGCATCCAGAAGCCGCCGTCCATGTTATGGGAATAGTTGTACTGTATAAGCACCGTACCTACAGAGCCAAGGTCGGCATCCAGAGACATTGAGTCGCCGTCATACCATGCCCTTGTGTACTCATTAAACTGGTGGATAGAACCGTCACTTACATAAGCAATACCTGTCCATTCCCATTGTGGGCCGCCCATTGCTTGCGGGTTAAGCACATAGTACAAAGCGTTATCGTAAAATGCGTTAAATTCTGCCGAACCGCCAAGTACGTTAAAGGAGTCCTGCCCTGAGTTGCGCATAACTGAATTACGCATCCAAAAGTTGTAGATAAAGCCTACGCCGTCAGGACGGCTTGTAGTGTCATGATGATGGTTAGAATGGGAGTCACCGGCGGCTCTTATTCCGTAAGAACCAAAGTCAAAGAAATAACTGCCTTCGATTAAAACATCCCTAAAGCCTGCGCCAAGTGCGCCGTCATCTGAACCTGTGTTAAATTCCATTACGGCACTGCCCCACCAGTTGCCTTGGATGCTGCTTCTTAATGAAGCCGGTAGGTGATACATATTCATTATTGGGTTCATTCTGTGGCTGTCGTTCATGCCGTAAACATGGCGTACCCAGCCGTCAATGTTGGTTATTTCAATGTTGATAAACTCAAAACCGCGGAACCAACGGTCGCCGCCGTTTGACGGAGAAGTTGCAGCCCACGCGCCTATAAAAATACCGCGGCGGTTACGTTGTGGTATGCCGTCTGTTACAGAGTTATTGATGATTCGCATGTTTTCGATACGGATATACTCAGCATTGCTGATGTATATTGTGTTGTGGCGGCCAGAGCCGTTTAGTACCGGCTTGGGCAAATTGGTGTCACCATATGCACCCAAAGTAACAAATGCGCCATTGCTTCCGCCCCTGCTTAAAGTAAGGAAGCTGGAGCCTTGGCCTGCTATGTCTGGGTTAACCCAAACGCCGCCGCGTTCAAATAAGAAAGAGTCGCCTGGGCGGATATTTGGAACAAAGCCGTTTACACGACCAACAGTTTGCCACGCGGTTGCCGGACTTAACCCGTCATTTGCATCATTGCCTGTGGGTGAAATAAAGAATGTTCTGCCGACAGGGTTCCAAATGTTTACAACAGCCACACGGGATGTCGCTTCGATAAGCGGGGTACCATTTACCGTGCCGGAAACCACAACTTGAAAATGATGCGTACCATGAGGAAAGACGCTTAGGTCTAATGCTGGATTTGTTGCACCCGTTAAGGCCACAGGATTAGCACCTGCTGTGTTATCCACTGCATACCATTGGTAGGTTAACGCAACGGTATCTGTACCCAGCACGCCTCTTGCCGCAGCTTCAACAACCAACTGGCCGTCAAAACCTTCTACCAGTTCAGTATTTGCCGGTTCTTGGGTTATTGCAACCCTTCGCCCTTGTGCACTTTCATCATGGACTACAAAATTAATCAGCGAGAAATAAATATGATTTTCCCTGCTTGGATGGTTTGTGACCGTACCCCTTAATGTATAGTGCCCTAATGGTAAATACATAAGGTCAGGGGTTGTAAGCGTTTCTATTCGATAAAACCCGGTATCGTAACGGTGGGTAAGTGTTGCTGAAGCAACAATATCTGAAGCGCTGCCGCCATAAGGTATAACATTTACAGTTATGGTTGCACCGGTCCAACGGGACGACACGCCAATTTCAATACCTGTGCCATAAAAATCAAACTCAAAGGCAGCCGGGCTAATTGAACCAATGCCACCCCGTTCCAGCCTTAGCGCGTTAAAACCGGAAGAATCAGGAGGTACTAATTCACCCCATGGGCCACCTGCGCCCAGTTCAGGTACAAAAGCACGCCACCAGCCGTTGTTAACTTCTGTGCCGGAGATGCCGCCGGGCGCCCTAAAGCCGTCAAGGTTGCCGCCGCGTACCCAGTGGACTTCACGCAGTGCCTCGTTTGTGCCGGATTCAAAGGGTACAATAGATGTAGAACTACTGCCTGTTCCGCCGTTTTGCCAGTTGCTGCCGCCCCATGAAAACCCTTCAGATACCGGCCCAGTAAAATCTGAACTGTAAACAACATTATCGCCGGCATCAACAATAACAATATCTCCGATATAATAAAATGCCAGGCCGCCGGTATTATTGGTTGCGCCGGTAAACTGCATGGGATTCCAACCGGAAATAGCTGTAAAGTCTAGTTGCAAAGTCTGCCATACATCCGTTAGCATCATTGTGGCGGTAACATCGCCATGCCAAGAATATCTGACCCTAGCCACAAGCTGCCCGGAAAACTCTGTAGACGTTGCTACAGATGCAAACATCCTGTATTGATTGCCAGGCACTAAGCTATCATCACCAAAATTTGTATACGTACTCCAGTCATAGCCGGGTGACGGTATGTTGCCTAAGCGTAGTACATAGTCAACATTTTGACCGGGAGTGTAGGTAAATCCGCCGCCGCCTGTCCCGGCATCAAAGACTATAAATTCATTGATACGCAGGTTGGTTTCGCTAATCGCATGAATAGTTACTTCCAGGATATACTCACCGCGGGGCAAACCATCAACAACAACGCGGTCATAGTTCCAACCCCAAAGGTCGGTAATTGACGATGTTACCTCATTACCATTTCTGTCAAGCACCCTATAAGTGGCATTCGGATTTCCTCCGAAAACGCCAACATTAAAGCGTATACCTGTGCCGTAAAAGCCAAACAGCAAAGCATGGTCGCCTTCAACAGTTGATGTAGTCTCATGATTGAGGTAAATATAGCTGTTGTGCATTGCAAACCCGTGACCGTCTACCAATTCCAAACCGTACATGCCTATATATGCGCGGTATGCAGTACCTGTGGGGCTACCGGGGTTGAAACCGCTTGGTAGTGTGCCGCCGCCACCTGGTTCCTCATTAAAAACGGTGAAACCGGGGAAGCCGATGTCGCCCCATCCGGGTTTAAAAACTCTTATTGTGTAAGTGCCATAAGTTAAACCGCGATGCGAAAGAATGCCGACTTCATAATTGTTTGTAATCGGCGGGGTAGTAGCATCAAATATCCAGTAGGCACTAATTGGTATTTGCTCAAAAGCTTCTGTACCAAAAGGTGCTATATACCATCTTAATCCGGGATTATACCCGCGTCTTTCAAGGAGCAAGTCAATGCCTGTACCTGTGAAAGTAAAAAATAACTCCGTAACACCGCCTCTGGTGCCAAGGGTGCCATGCGCACCGCCACCGGGCAAGTAGCGCCATTCGCCCATAGGGTTAGTTAAAACCAAACCCGGGTTAACCGGTGTAACGGGTGTTATAGGTTCGCCAAAATAGTTAAAATCTCCCGTTATATATGACGGATAGAATACACCCGTCGGGCTGCCTGGGTTAATGCCGGCAGTAATGGCCGCTACAATACCGGCACTTGGCGCCGCCACAATAGACTCGGGAGCAGTAGCTTGCGGAACAGCAATTACATCAACATCACGTATTTCGTCAACTGCTTCTTCTTCCACACTAACTTCATAACTGTCTTCAACATTGAACTCTGATTCATATGCTGATACTGCCATGCCCAGCATCGGTTGAAGCGCAAGAGCCATTGCTAATATTAAAGCAAGCCCGCGCTTCATCACTTTTGTTTTCATAAGATACCTCCTATAAACACTCCACGACAACAACTACATATGCACTTTTACTTTATGAACCTCCCCTTCATACAACGGAAGCACATTTCCGTCTATTGTCTTGCCGTTTACTTCTATTCTGGACACTTCGCCCATTTTGCCATTAGGGTTGTAGAACCGGATATTATACTTTGCACCCCGATAACTGCGGGTGATGCCAAATTCTTTCCAATGCGGCGGCACACATGGGTCAACTTTTAAACCGTCATAGGTAGCGGATACCCCGATAATGTGTGCGCTGATAGACTTAAACAGCCAGGCCGCCGTGCCGGTAATCCATGTGTTTTGAATCTTACCCCTGCGAGGATGCTCTGGACCATAGTACATATTTGTGATTGTATATGGTGGCACACCAGAGTGGGATGAGGGGTTTAAATCATGGTCAGGTAAAATTTTCATTATAGAATCGTACGCTTCCTGCCCGCGTTTAAGCATTGTGTCAGCCACAATTTTAAACGCGCCGCCATGGCAATAGGGTGTTCCATTTTCCCATATGCCAGGCACAAACCAGGACAAGCGCCCTATGTTGGGGTTGGGTGTTTTGTATGCAGGGGTAAATGTTAGCGAACCATAATCGCATTCAAGGTCATTGTCTATTACTTTAAGGATTTTTGGCAAACGCTCTTCCGGCACAATGCCCGCCAAAATAGCCCATGTTTGTGGGTTTAGGTAAACACGCCCTTCTGTTTCTGTGTGAGTGCCTACTTTATTACCTAGGTCGTTGTAGCCTTGCAAATACCATTCGCCGTCCCAGCCCTTGTCGTTGATTACCTTGGCCAGGTTTTTGCCTTTTTCTTTCCATTCTGCGGCCAGCGCAGTATCTTTTTTCACGTTTTCTGCAATTTCAATGGCGCAATTGATAGAAAACACCATACCAATTGATGTCCACACCGATTCACCTATGCCGCCAATGCCCATCATGTTAAGCGAGTCATTCCAGTCGCCATAACGGGCGCGGATTAAGCCGTTGGGGCCAATGTCTTCAGTTGAACATTTGATGGCCTGGCAGATATGCTCGAACACGGTGCCTTCGCCGCCGTCAAACCACGGCACCATTTCATCCAAAAATGCAAAATCTCGTGTTTCTTTCAAATATGTGTCAATGGCCGGGGCAATCCACACAGGCCCATCGGAATAATGATGGTCGTCAACAGGGTTCCATCCTCTTAGGGTGTGGCCGTCCTTAAACTGGTGTCGCAGACATTCCACTAACTTAACCCGCGCCCCAGCACCGTCGTAACTTGACAATGCCCAGCAGGCTTGCAAAATATCGCGGAAGCCTTTGCCTGTGTTTGTGCCAACTTCGGTGTGAAGCTGTACTGCGCGTTTTATCCAGTTATTAAAAATATGCTTAGCATTTTCTTCGGGGATGTCGAAAAAAACATTATCGTATTCGTCTTTTATGCGGTTTTTTACCATCTCGTATTCCGCATCTACTGCGCCGGTTACAGAAAATTTTGCCTGTACAGACTTTGCCGTTTCCATGGAATCTGCCGCGCCAATAAATATGTTAACCACAGCAGATTCGCCTGGCGCAAGCTGGTAATCATGCTGCAACGCGCCAACCATCCATTCAGTGGCACCCAGGCTGTTTGTGCATTTGCCTTCGTCTACTGCCTTGGGCCTGTTAACCTGCCCATAACCCACAAAGGCCTTGCGTGATGTATCAAAACCTACAGGCTTTGCATCCGACGATATAAACCCATTAAAGAAATCATGGGTACGTTCTGCCGACTTGTTATAGCAAACTAATGTATTGGCATTTTCGTCATATTCTCCAAACAGGCTGGAAAAATAGTCGCAGTATTCCGGATAGCCTTTAAGCAGCCACTCTACATATGCAAATGATTGCACCTTGCGTTTTTTGTCTGATTTATTTTTGATTGTAAGTGTGAAAATTTCGCATGGTTCGTCGTTTGGTACAAACAAGCGCAAAGTAACTTCAATGCCGTTAAACAACGATTTTAAAACCGAATAACCCATGCCGTGGGTACATTCAAAACTGTCTAATTTAGTTAGCACCGGGTACCAGCCGGGGCTCCATATTTCGCCTGTGTCCTTGTCGCGCAAATAGAAATGGCGGTTTTCGTCCTTTACCATCAATGCGCGGCTGTCCGGGTTCATGTATTGAAGGGGCCGCTGGTTAAAGCAGCCAATGCCCGCCATATGCTGGCTTACGCCCGAAAGTATTTTGCTGTTCCAAAAATAATTTACAAACGGAATGGGTGTATCCACCTCTGTGACGGTATACTCACTGCCGTCTGCACTAAAATAACCAAACACTTTTTTCTCGTTGTGCCCCATAGCCAACCCCCATTAATTCGTAATTAATGTTTTTATTTCGTCCACAATTTCATAATTTATTTGTACTTCTGCGTCTTCTACAAAGGAGTCGATAAACTCTGCAAAATTACGCACTGTCATTGTGCGCTGCATTACCGCCCATAAATCTTCAAAAGTTAAAAATCTTTCTTCGTTGCGGTCGGTAACAAGCAAAATTGCCAACGAACCATTATCTTCGTATATGCCAGACAAATCCCCAATTTGCATGTCCCGCGCCGTTTGAATGGATGCCCGCTGTCCAATATTGCCTTCGCCCCTACGTAAACTTAGAAATCTTTCCCTAAACAAAACACTGGGGTGCCCGTCCGCAATTTCCATAAAATCTTCGCCCAGTTGGGCTTGTTCAAGCACGGCTTGCATCAGTACATATGCTTCTTCTCTAAATAAATAACCGGTGGGCATGTATGGCACATACAATTTGTCAATGATTATCCATCCGGCTTCTGCGGGAGTGTACTGCCAATCTTCCTCAAAAAATTCCCGCAATTCTTCCTCAGTAGCACCCATTAGCGGCGCAATAAAACTGCGCAGTGCGTCCTCTAAATTGGCCATTTGAATGTCAAAAAACAGGCTTTCGTTGTATTGTTGGGGCCCAAAAATAACGCCCCCCGCATCTACAAGCCCTTCTCTGCGTTCATTTTCTTGGTCAAAACCCAGCATAAACGCTTCATAACTTATGTCCTCAATCAGCCCGTATTCCATTGCTTGTATTTGAACAATCTTTATTCGTGCGGCGCGTTCAACCGCCCCCTGCATCAATGCCTGAAAAGGCGTAACGTCGTCTATATATGTATGCCAAAAATCCGGCGTACCAAAATCAAGCCCGCGAACTATAAAGGAGGCAATAACCCCGCCGCGTACGTGGTTGACACTGTGATAAAATTCCCTAAACGTAACAGGCTGGTCGTCCACAGTAAAAACAACAAATTCCTCATGGGAATTTGCCGCCTCTGCATTTGCACCGGTTATGCCTATATAAATAACAGCGGCAACCACCACAGCAAAAAAAGCAGACAACAAAATAATTTTCTTTTTCACGTCATCACCCCAATTTATTCGTTGTGTGTGGCTTAGACCTTGAGTAAAAATTAATACAATGTTCGTCTTAAAATTTCAGTTTGCGTAAAGTTATCTAAATCAATAAAACGCGCAGTCCAACCTCCCAGCCGCACCAGCAAATGTGGGAATTTTTCGGGTTCCTTCATTGCGGCTTCCAGGTCGCCTCTGTTTAAAATAGTAATATTGGCTTGCAAGCCGCCGTCTGCCCAATATGCCCCAAACAAGGATTCAAACTTCACGCGCTCTTTGGCAAAAAACTCACGGGAAACTTTAAAATTGGTAACAGAGCCGCCATTTACGGGGTCAGTCCTAAGCACAGAGTTCATTAATGCGGTAATTCCGCTTTTGTCTGAACCGGCATTTGGCGCATTTCCAATGGCATACGGCTTATAGCGGTTGCGCCCGTCGGCGGTTGCGCCCATGGAGTGTCCAATATGGTAACCTCCGGGGTTTACGCTGGAAACCGTATGGAAGTCCAAGCCGTTTTCTTTGCCGGCTTTTCTTGAAGATTCAGTAATATCACGCCAGAAGCGCATTACGATATTGTCAACTTCTTCGTTGTCGTTACCGTATTTTGGCGCGGCAAGCAAATCTTTTTGAATGTTTTCATAGCCTTTAAAGTTTGCATCCAGTGCGGTTATAATCTCGTTAATCGTGTATTTTTTCTGGTCGTACACCAAGGTTTTTATTGCCATAAGTGCGTCGCCCGCATTCGAAAACCCATGCCCCATAATACAGGCACCGTTATAACGTGCGCCGCCGCCCATAAGCGGCTTGCCGGAATCGATACAGTTGTCCATCAGCAAACTACCCATCAAGAAAGCACAATCAGCATCGTTTGTGTCCACCAGCAACTTATGATACCGCGCCAAAACCATAGCCTGGCGGTCCACTTCTTTAAGCACGGCCTGATACAAAGCGTCATATGTTGTAGCACGGCTTTCGCGCATTCCTGTGTCAACCATACGCGGCACATCCCAGCCAACACATAAAATAGCAGGGCTGTTGTGTGCCAAAATAAATTCGCCGCACCCAAGGGGGTAGTACTTTTTCGCTTCTTCAAGGGATACATCAAATGCACCCGCAACACCGTCTATGATGGCATCGTCGTTGTACAATGTGGGGAATGTACCTGTTTCGTTTATGGTTTCATACGCAAGGGATAGCAGCTTCGGGTCGATACCGTCATATATCCTCAACGAAACTTGCGGAATTACTTGCTTGTGCAACTGCTCTGCCTTTAAAGCTGCCACAATAAAGCGGTTTGCATTGGCTTCGTTCCGGCGGTGTTTTCCGCCCAAAATTAAACGGCAAACGCTGCGTTCGCCATACTCATTTATCAAGCGATAAAATGCTAAAATTTGCTGAACCGCGCCTTCTTCTGTAATTGCGCCGGAATCTATCTCATTTACATAGATGTCCCCCAAAGCCACGTCCAGCCTGTTTAGTTCATAATGTTTTTCATGTGACAGCAACTCATATATTAAAATAAGCTGCAACGCCTGAGCCAATGTTTTTGGTGCGTTGTTTATGATGGCACTTAAATTTGCGGCAATATCAGCGCGGCCTTTTTCCTCCGCTTGTTTCTGAAAAAAGCGGCATACATCTTTTACGGTGTCCAGCACCATTAACAGCCCGGTGCGGAAGTCGCTTTCCGGCATTGCCGCTACCCCTTCCATCAGACCTGGCAAACCATTTCGCACTAATTTGTCCAGATTGTTGGCAAAAAGGAAACCCACACCATCCCGTACTTCTGTTTGGGCATACACCTTTGCCATAGTGCATTCTTTTTTCCAAAACTCGGCCAAGTCTTCGAGGGTTTTCTTTTCCTCATCGTTTTGCGGCAGGTTAAAGGGGGATGAAAAATCGAAACAATAACCACCCTGTTTACCTTCCCAAAGATATTCCGGCGAATATGCCGGCACGGCAAACCACCAGACAGAGCCCACATACACAATACGCTTGCCTGTGGCGCGCCCCGCATACATATCTGTTTCGCGTATTTCTTGAAGAAGCGCGGGATACTGCGTACTGAAACATTGGGCTTCACGAATGGGAACAGGCGCATCTTTATAACGCTTAAATGTTTCGGTAAAGTTTATGGCCTGGGTGATAATTGGGTTCATGTTTCTCATCCCTTCGCAATTTATAGCGATTTTGTTTGAAATTGGGCTTCAGACTGCGCCGGAAAATGCATTGAAGCGTTGCATTTTCCGGCTTGCTTCAGCCCATTTCAAATCAAAACGCCTATATGTACAAAAAGGGGATGTATCAAAACACACATCAGTGCGGGCTTGGCCCCTAATCCCCTTAGATGAAACCGCTTATATAGCGATTTCATCTAAGGGAACCCCGGGTCTAGCCCGGGGTGACGACGTGTTTTGATACATCCCTCTTTTTCTATTTATTAGTTCAACATTTCGTTTATTTCGTCAACAACCGGCTGGATAAGCGGAAGACGGGTATTCAGGAAATCTTGCCACATAGAGTCAATATCATTCGGGTTGGCTACAGACAAAATATCAATCATATCTGACAAGTCGCCACTTAAAGCACCCAATGACATAAACGTTGGGCCGGTGAAGTAAGCCATATCCAAGTCAAACGGAACAGGAACTGCACGTGGCCCTGTGATTGTATCTACCAAGCGGTTCCATGCTTGAAGAATAACAGCGATTTGAGTTTCAGGTGCAAAAATCAAGAATGGTGCATCACTGTTACCGGCTACGCGGTTGAATGCCCACATGTTAAAATAGCCAAGAGGGTCAACGAATGCACCGTCATCACCTATATCCCACATAAGAACAAAGTCGCCGTTTGCATCTAAATCCCAGTCGATGCCGCGCATACCAAAGTTGCGCAGCAGATAACCTTCGTCACTTACAAGGAAGTCCATAATTGCTTCCCAGCGCACTGCATTTTCTTCGCTGATTGTTGAAGACATGCCTGTTTGTGACCATATGCCGCCTTCATAGCGGGCAAGGAAGCCGCCTTGTGGCATTTCAACCATACCAAACGCGATTGTGTTTGTTGCATGGTATGTCATCAATTCGTATGACGGCTCAAGACCTTGTGCTTCAATGTATTCGCGTACCACTTCAACTAAACGGTTAAATGTGTAACCACCTTCGATTACAGAGAATGCAATATTTCCTTGGAACCAAATATTAGGTTGAACGCCGCCAAGTACTTGATCTTCCCAAATTACGCCAAGTTGATACAGCCTGTTAGCTTCGTGGATAAGTTCAAGTGACTGCGGAAGTGTTGGGCCCCATACATACTGGCCGCCGTCGCGCACATATTGCAATAGTCCCGGAGACATGCCGCCAATAGGTGAATAGTTGGGGAATACCCAGTCTTCTGCAACCGCGCCTATAACGCCGCCCGGTACATCGCCTGGATTTTGCTCTACAACTGCCATAACCAGTTCAATCCACTGCTCATAGGTGTACAGGCTGTCGGGCTGCGCAAGACCGACGGCTTCTGCCCAGTCCCTGCGGTAGCTGAATCCTCCTATACGGCGCGGTGTAATGAATGCATGGAAGTCAACGATACCAGGCCATGCATACAGGTTATTATTAATCATAAATGCATGAGCAGCAGGTGGCGCGGCTTCAAATGCGGCACGAAGGTTTGGATTTGCGTCTAAGTTGTATGGACGGAAGAAACCGTCGCGTGTAGCGTTTAAGTAAAACTCACCATAACGTGATGGGTGAACGTCCATGAACAATACGTCAGGTGCAATACCTGCTGACAACCAAAGCTGTGTTGTTTCAAGGAATGTACCCCACTCCAGTGGAACAAGTTCAAACTCTACATTAAAACGCTCCATAAGGTACAGCATTGTGGGAGACCATTCTCCCGAGCCGGTTATATGACGGCCTACATCGTGTGCGTCCATGATACTCATAGATATTGTGAGGCGTTCTGCAAACTCGCTTGTAACTGCCGGTACCTCGGCTGCATCTTGACCATTGCCTGCCGGTGTTTGTGAATCCTGTTGTCCCGTTTCTGGCGCGTCAGGTGTGTCATTGTTGTCATCGCCGTTACCTCTGCCGCAAGCTGTAAGCACAATAAGTGACAGCAACAAAATTGCCAACATTGAAAGCAACATTTTCTTTTTCATTTCTTTCTCTCCTTTTATTTTTATTTTATAGGCTGCTCTGTAAATATTACAAAGTGCCTAACCTTTAACCCCACCCAGCGTTATTCCTTTAACAAAATATTTTTGTAAGAAAGGAAATACGCAAATGATAGGAAGCATGGTTACAACAACGGCCGCCATTTGCAGGCCCATGCCAAAGGCGGTTCTGCGGGCCAGTACAGGCAAGTTGGCCATAGCCGCCTGTGTGTCATCAAGCATATTTCTAAGTACAAGCTGTAATGGCTGAAGGTCTACCCTTTGCATAAACAGCATACCTTCAAACCAACGGTTCCAACCAGATACGGCAGCAAACAATGCTAGTGTTGCCAACATTGGTTTACACAGCGGCAAAACAATACTCCACAACAAACGCATATCTCCGGCACCATCTAGCCTTGCCGATTCTTCATATTCCGGTGACAAAGTGCGGATGTAGCTTTGCATTAGTATTACGGTAAAAATACTTAACCCATGTGGCAGTACCAGCGCAAGCCTATTGTTTACCAGTCCTAAATTCACCATCATTAGGAAGAAAGGCAACAAACCTCCGCTGAAAAACATGGTAAACATTAGTATGACCCAAATAAAGCGGCGCCCTGGAATAGGTTTAAGCATTGCATACGCAAAAGTAACGTTTATGAACATTACAAAGACTGTACTTGTAATAGTTACAAAAATTGTGTTAATAAAACCCGTGCGTATAGGGTCGAAACTGAATACCTGCCTGTAGTTTTCCAGGGTTATACCGTCAAGGGGCGGATACAGAAACACCCGTGTTCCAAAGTACACATGCATAGGTACCAGCGAAACAGAAACCACGTACCATATCGGGATAAGAATAGCTAACGCAAAAAGTACGAGTATTGCAGGGATAATATAGTCACCTATTGTCAGTTTTTTGAGTTTACGCATATCGCACCTCCTAGCTGCCTAATGAGAACAAAGCTTGACCTTTTACCTTTTTAACTATCATGTTTGCGCTTATAAGCAGTGCCGCGTTTATCAAGCCGTTAAACATGCCCACCGACGTAAGGAAACCATAGTTAGGCGCAAGCCCCTGGAACTGCTGCATTACGAAAACGCTTACAATTTCACCGTGAGAATTAGTTAATGCATTGATTGTGTTAAATATTTGGTCGAAATTACCGCCCATGATGGCGCCTATGGCTAATATCAGCAGCATCATCGCCGTCATTTGCATACCAGGCCAGGTAATGTGCCTTATGCGGTGCCAGCGGTTTGCACCGTCCATTGTGGCGCTTTCATATAAACTGGGGTCTATTCCCGCAATCGCTGCAAGATAAATGATACTGCTCCATCCTGCGCCCTGCCAAATGCCGGAAAAAACCAAGAACCACCGGTACTGCGAGCCGCTGCGTAATACGCTGTTGCTCCATTCCGGAAAAACTGTTTGCACCACACCGTTAACAAGCCCGGCACTTGCAAACAACTGGAAGGTGATACCGGATAAAACTATCCACGACAAAAAGTTAGGGAATGTGAAGATTGTCTGTAACACACGGGATAATTTACGGCTTCTAAGTTCGTTTATAAGTATTGCAAGTATGATTGGTGCAGGAAAGCCGAAGACTAAGTGCATAATTGAAATAGTAAAGGTGTTGCGCACAGAGTTAAAGAACAACGGATGCGATACCATAAAGCGGAAGTTATCCAGCCCAACCCACTGGCTGCCCCAAATGCCGTCTGCATGTGAGAAACTGCGAAACGCCAGTTGCAAACCGTACATTGGGCCATATGCAAAAATAAGCAGATGCACTAACCCCGGCAGTAATAGCAGATAAATCCAACGATAGTATAAAATTCGCTTCAATAAGGGTTGCTTTTCCGACATAAGTGCTCCTCCTTAATGATTTAGATGTTTTAATTCTTAACTCGCAAGTGCAACGATACATAATTAGATTACTGACGTTACTGTAATCTGAATGCAGCCTATGTATTTCATGTAGATAATATAGCGCTGCCATATGACAATGTCAACAATTTTGTGAAAATATTTTTATTTTGTGTGCAATATCACCAATTTGAATAAACCCGGGCATATGCCGGTGTTATTAATTCCAAACTAACGGCTCAAATTATGATTATTGCATGATTACTACCGTAGATTACATTTCAAATTACTTTTACATAATATCGTTTTTTTATTGACTTCCATGTATAAGCACCGTATTATTTTATAAATGAATACGACTGCATAGGGGTGAAAGATGAAAAAAGTAACCTTGGATACAATTGCCCACGAACTGGGAACAACAAAAAACACCGTGTCCCGTGCCATCCGTGGCAAACCCGGAGTGAGTGACGGGTTGCGGAAAAAAGTTAATGAGCTTGTCGAAAAATATGGATATCAAAAAAGAGAAGAGCGCGAATTAAGCCAAACGCCCACAAAAGTAACAATGATGTGTAGTGACAGCATGTCACGTGACACTTATTTCTGGCCGTCGGTTATGCGCGGTATTATTGAGTACTCTGCAGAAAGTCAAGTTGTTATAAGTTCAGTAATTCTAGAGACTACAACAAACAACATCAAAGACATGCTGCCCTTGCAGGAAAGGCACTGCGACGGCATATTAGTTGTGGGTGCACTTCCGGATGCCCAGTTCAGAAGCATTGCAGAACTGGGCATTCCAGTAGTCGCAATTGACCACTATAACGATTTTGTAAAAGGGGACTATGTAAATATTGCCAACCGCAACGGCATGTTAAAAGCAGTAGACTTTCTTGCAGAAATGGGACACCGCAAAATTGGATTTATAAACAACGAGACGGCACCTTATACATTCAGCTTCACGCGCCGCTACAATGGATATGTAAAGAGAATGGAGCATCTTGGGCTGGAAATTGACCCCCGGTTTGTATGGCATGACTCCAGCTACTATAGTCACAATTATTTGCAAGAAAAATTTGACACATTTTGCTCAGGTGATGACGCACCAACCGCATGGGTATGTGTCAACGACATAACGGCATACAACTTTTGCACGGTGCTGATTGAACGCGGGCTGCGTGTGCCCGATGATGTGAGCGTGATTGGATTTGACAATATTCCGGGGTTTTTTCATACACAGCTAACCACCATTGAGGTGCCCATGTATGAAATGGGCAAGCGCGGCCTGCGGCGGTTAACGCGCCGGATTCGTTTTCCACACGAACCATTTGATAATGTAGAATTGTTCGTCCACCTTGTTGATAAGGGGTCAGTAAGTAAAATCTAATTTGGGGGCTTTGTTTGTTTCACCGTATTGGTCGGAGTATGTATATGCCAAAATAAACATGCGTACAGGCTTGCAGCCACCATATATAGGTATGCGCAACAACTATTTCAAGCATAGCTGCGGGGCCTTTATCCGCAGCGAAATATGGGCGTGTATTGCCCCCGGCAGGCCGGATATAGCCGTGCGTTACGCCTTTGACGATGGGTCTATAGACCATGGCGATGGCGAGGGGACTTATGCCGCCATGTTATGCTTGTGCCTATTATTGTTTTGACAGAACTATAGGGTTGTTGCACCAGTGGTTCCGCTCTTAGAAACTGTATTCAACTTCTTAGTATAGGCCACTGTGGGCTTGGGGTTCTTCTTTCTTGCTGTATAGCAAAATGTATTCCGAATCCATATGCGGGCAACCTTCCACCCGCAGGATTAGGGTCATCTTTGTTGAGTCAAAGCTTGGCAGTGTAAACCTGATTGTGGGGCCATGCAGGTTGGTATTGGGTTGTATGGCCGGGTATTTCCATTCG
>Ga0123355_10001731_pt1 | contig 30445 bp, 21 predicted proteins | sample TergutEmb28metaG_3_FD_89872 | JGI IMG/M metagenome (GOLD analysis project Ga0123355, IMG submission 89872) | Embiratermes neotenicus P1 segment gut microbial communities from Petit-Saut dam, French Guiana - Emb289 P1 | ecosystem: Host-associated > Arthropoda: Insects > Digestive system > Gut ... | reverse complement strand
TTGTGCGCTCTATTTTAAGCGGCGAGGTAAAAAATATCGAAAACGAAGCATTTGCGCTGCTTTTTGCCGCCGACAGATACCAGCATTTGAAAAGTGAAGTGCTGCCCGCATTGGAACACAGCAATGTCGTGTGCGACAGATATTACTATTCCAGTATGGCTTATCAAGGCATAGACACGGAAAGCTTAGAGCGGGTGGTTGCTTATAATCAGGCCGTAATGCCAATACGCAAGCCAGATATCGCGTTTTTCCTAAATGTGACTCCCGGTGAATGTACCCGCAGGATTGCAATGCGTGGCGGGGAAGCCAGCATTTACGATGCATTACCGGAATTGGAGCTAAGATATAAGCGGTATATGGCGGCAATTGAGCGTATGAAAAAAACCGACAATATTATAATGATAGGTTCTGATACTGCCAGTGCAGAAGAAATTGTTAACCAGATGTGGGAGTATCTGGAATTCAATGAATAAGAATCATTTATAAACATTCTTTCTCTTGCAGCCAGTGCATGGTTATAGTAATGTGTCATAGAGATACAGAAATACAAAGGGTGTTTACTAATGGATTTAAGACAAAAGCTGACATTCCGCAGGGCTTTGGCATTGCCGTTTCGCATAACTCCTATGGCTACTTTACTATTAACCATTCATCGGCTAATTGGCATAGCCATTGCGCCGGTTATGGTTTTAGTGACAGCATATTTTATCAACACGGCACTGACGGTTGTGTCAGAAGGGCAGGATGCCAACCGCATTATCCTGCCGCTTGTTGCCATGGCTGCTTGCTCTGTTTTCGGATATTTAACCAATCCTTTGGAGAGCTTGCTGAAAACACATGTTGCGATAAAAACTCGCCTGATGCTGCGTGTACCTTTCTTGGAAAAGCGCGCACGGCTGGAATATAAACACGCAGAAAATAAGGATACCGTTGACCTGTTAAACCGGGTGTGGAACAACCCGGACAGCCAGCTTAGCGGGGTGCTTGACAATATTTCCGGGCTTGTGTGGATGACCGCGACCACAGCGAGTTATGCGGTCATCTTTTTGGTGAACGCGCCTTTGGCCGGTGCGATTTTGATTGCGTTGTCTGCGCCAATATTTTTTATTGCCATCAAAGCGGGAACGGCGCAATATCAAGCGAACAGGGAAGCGACGCTAGACCAGCGGTATGCTTCGCATATCGCGTCGGTTCTTACGTCGCGGGATACGGTTGCGGAACGTAACCTTTTTGAGTATACAGACCATTTGGCGAAGAAATTTGACCACCATTACGAAAAAAACAGGATACATATATTCAAAGCCCGTGCGCTGTGGTTTGTGCGCTCAAAGGCTTCTGCCATTATCTTGGGGCTGCTGGCGGCGGCCAGCTTATTTTTGATGGCTCCTTCTGTGGCAAATGGCAGCTTGAGCGTGGGGTTATTTATAGCGCTTCAAGGGGCATTGTTTTCCACCATTCATATGATTGGTTGGAGTTTGCCTCATCATTTCCAGCAAATTGCGTTCCAGCGGGAGTTTATAAGAGATGTAAATAAGTTTTTGGAACTGAGTGAAATCGAAGACGCGGAGGCACTCCCAGTAGAACACCCCCCGGAGTTTGAAAGTTTGGAGTTCAAAAATGTGAGCTTCATATACCCCGGCTGCATGGGCGAGCAGTCTGCGAAGCAGACGACCAGCCCCGGCACAGAAAAAGTAATCTTGGATAACTTGTCACTTACCATCGAAAAGGGCAAGCATTATGCATTTGTTGGGGTGAACGGTGCCGGAAAAACGACACTGACCAAATTAATGACTCGGTTATACGACGATTATACCGGTGAGATTTTATTAAACGGAAAGTCGTTACAGGAATGGCCGCTTCCGGAAATTAAAGCGTGCTTTTGTGCCCTGTTCCAAGACTTTGCCCGCTACGATATTACCGTGGCAGAAAATGCCGTTATCGGAAAAATAAACGGCGCAACGGATGCTGAAATTGACCATGCGCTGGATATGTCGGGCTTTGAAAAAACCGCCGCAGAGCTGAAAGATGGCAAAGATACCTTATTGGGCAAAACCCACGAGGCTGGCATAGATCTTTCCGGCGGGCAATGGCAGCGCCTGGCTTTTGCGCGGGCAATCATCAGCCCTGCCCCAGTAAAAATTTTGGACGAGCCAACAGCGGCACTGGACCCCGTCGCGGAAAGCCAAATGTATGCCCAGTTTGAGTCCATCAGCCGTGGATTCACGACTATATTCATCAGCCACAGGCTTGCGTCCGCAAAATTGGCAGATACCATTTTTGTGCTGGATAACGGCAGAATCGTGGAGCAAGGCAGCCACGAGCAACTGATGGCGGCACATGGCCTATATGCAGAGATGTTTGAGAGCCAGCAAAGCTGGTATGTATAACGGAGGGCAGCACAGTGGAAAAGAAAAAGCAAAATTTATCTATCGTTAAGGCAATACGGCGTGTGGTTCCACTGGTTATAAAAGCAGTGCCGTCTATGTGTTTGGTTAATTTGATTGTCGTTATTTTGCATGGCATTGCATGGGGGTTGATTGCTCCCGTCAACCAACGCCTTTACGATGCGTTAGCCAATCTGGCAACAGGTCAGGGGTATCTAAGATATGTATATATCGGTGCGGTTATGGTGACGCTGCTGATGATTTTTCAGCAAGTGATGAATGCGCTACACAACTTGATTGACCAAGACCTCATGTTTCCAAAAGCCTCCGGGCGTTTGTCCCAGGTCATTTATAAAAAAATAAGAAAGCTGCCCGCGCAGATATTTGAAGACAAAGACCGCTTGGACGATATTGAAAAAGCCAATGCAGGCAAAGACGGCGCATTTTGGATGTACATGACAATGCACGATGCGATATTTTTTTACGGTACAATCTATATTGTTCTCGGAAGATATTTGTGGCAGCTGCAACCCAGCTTGCTGCTGGCTTTTGCCTTTATTTTCGCACCGGTGATATTTGCCCAAATTGTAGAGGCTAGAATCCAAGCCAAGTTAGAAGAAGTATCTGCTCCGGTTCGCCGCCAAAATGCACACTACGAGGACTGTTTGATTGGGCTGAAAAATATGAAGGAGACGCGTCTATTTGGCGCATACCATTTCTTCAAACGGTTGTATATGGACAGCTTAACACTTCTTGCAAAAAAAGAATGGGATGCCCAAAAGCGGATTCAAGCCATGTACTTGGGCGTAAACTCCATAAAAGCTGCCGGCTGGATTGGTGTCTTAGTACTTTTGTTCCGGTCACTTGTGCAGGGGAATATAACGGTTGGCGCTTTTGCCGCGGTATTTGGCGCGGTTGGCATGATGTTTGGAATATTTGAAGAGCTGTTGTGGCGAGTCAAATCCACATTTGCGCAAGACATGGGTAAAATCCATAATTTTATTAACTTTCTGGATATTCCCACACCAAAAAAACCAAGTACCGAACCGGATTTTACGAAGGGCATCATGGTTAAAGACGTATGCTTTGCCTATCCAAAAGCAGAAAAAAACGCCATAGACGGCGTATCTATTGCCATAAACAAAGGCGAAACCCTGGCACTTGTAGGGGAAAATGGGAGTGGCAAAACTACTTTTGTCAAACTCCTGTGCGGCTTGTATAAGCCGAGCAGCGGTAAAATTAGAATAGGCGGGTGTGATACTGCGGAAACATCGGACTCCGCACTATTTGCCAACACATCCGGCGTGTTTCAAAATTATGGGCGGTATGTCTTCAGCCTTGAAGAAAATGTGCGCATATCTTCACCGAATGCTGTACATGACATCATGGCTGCAATGACAGACGCCGATGTGCACTATCAAGACGAAAAGACTTTCCCCAAAGGCATAAAAACAATTCTTTCCCGCGAATTTGAAGGCGTGGATTTATCCGGAGGCCAGTGGCAGCGCGTAGCAACTGCCCGCGGGTTATACCGCCATCACAATTTTATTGTGCTGGACGAACCCACCGCCGCTATAGACCCAATTGAAGAAACCCGCATATACAAACGCTTTGCAGAACTCACCCGCCATAAAATAGCAGTGCTTGTAACACACCGCCTAGGTTCTGCACGTATCGCGGATAGAATTGCCGTGATGGATGGCGGAAAAATAGTAGAAATAGGTACACATGAAAGCCTGCTTGCAGGCAAGGGCAAGTATGCAGAAATGTGGGCTTCGCAAGCGGAAAGTTATAACAATGCATAATAACTCCCGAGGTTTTCAGAAAATGGTTTCTATTTTACTCCTTTGCATGATATAATCAAGACAAATTAATTCATGCCGCTTGTGGCGGCGGACATAAATCGGTTGGTATGAAAAATTCGAAAGTGGGTTTTTCATACTTATATCATGGTGTAAAAAGCTTCGCTCGTTTTTTGCATAATTTAAGGAGTTTTTTTATGGTAAGTAACACCGCAATTTTCTATGATATCGAAAATTTGCTCGGTATATTTAATACCAAGACCAACACAGGCCTGCATTTAGAAAAAATTCACAGGCTCGTGCTTGAAATGGAAGGCGTTACCGGAGTTTATATGCAGCGTGCCTATGCAGACTGGGCTATACCTATGTTTAGAAACTTGAAAAATTATATCCTTCAGGTGGGTATCGAACCTATACAAATTTTTAATACCAATCAAAACGACAGGATAAAAAATGCGGCAGATATATGTCTTATTATCGACGCGGTAGATCTTGCAGCGTGCAGGCCAGAAATTGAAAATTTTGTTATCGCTTCCGGTGACGGTATTTTTGCGTTTTTATCAAAAAAGCTTCATCAACATGGCAAGCGTGTAATCGGCTGCAGTTTCGAAAAAACAACAAATTCAATTTTCCTTAACTCGTGCGATTATTTTATTAAGCTGGAAAAAACAGACGCGTCTATTATTGTAACATCTACAAATAGGAACACCAAGCCCGAACCAAGTAAACCCGTAGATATTCCTAAAAAAGTTACAGATATTCCTAAAGTTGAAGTGGCTGAAACGGTAGAGAAAAAAGCGGAAAAAAAGGCACCACCAAAAATAGCTACTGCATTGCCTAAAACAAAATATACCGATGTTTTGCTGGCTTCTAATATAGAACCGCCACAAGATACAGGCGATAAATCAGTGATTATGGATATGGTCCGCCAAATGGTGAACGCTTTATTTGTGGATGATACAAAAGATTTGCCTGGATTAGAAATTTCTATTTTTGCAAACTATATCAGCCATTATTTGCCTGGGTTTAAGGTGCGTTCTGTCGGGTTTAGGGGTATAGGTGAGTTTATGCGGTTTATGCTTACCGGTAGCCGATACTGCACATATTCAGTTGCCGACAATGTTGTTTTAATGGCTCCGCGAGTAGTGGCAGAAGCTGCAAATGGTAAAATTGTAAATGATGTAAACGGCTTATTGGTTATCACTTCAGAAGACGAACGCTATAATTCCATATTTGATGTTTCGCCCGGTGCGCCGTTTGTATATACCGTTCAAAAGCAAAAAGTGCATAAGCCGAAAAAGGAGCGTAAATTAGCCCCTGGCACTAAAGTAAAAAATGAAGATATTCAGCCAGAGCTAAAAGCAGCACTGGTGGAAGAAAGCACTGTCCGCAAAATAGTCAAAAATAAGTTTGAGGAATTTTCTACCAACAATGTTTTGCCTCCTGATGAAATTGCAAAATTAAGCACACGTGATTATTCATTGGCAACATTTGGTGTGCGCGCGCCAATTTTCCGCGAAATAGACAACGCGCGCAATTTGCGGGAACAGCGCATATTAAATGGTAAAGTGAAGTATTGGAAAGAGGCATTTGAATTTGACGGCAAGCAATATCTTGTTTACAAGGAATGGGCAAACCTGCACAAGAACCGTTTTATGGCGTGGTGTGCCCAATTTAAGCCTAAATCATGAACTTCAAGGGTAGAAAGTTTAAGATAGCAGCCGTTATTGGCGGCGTTATGTTGGCTGTTATACTGGTTTTGGTGTCTCCAATTTTTTACATTCAGGAAGTGGTTATACAGGGCAATAGCCGCGTGAGCAAGTCTGATATTGAACAAAGGCTTGGGTTAAGCAGCACAAGCAATATCTTGTTACTGAATACAAGGGCCGCACGTAGGCGAATTATGAGCAACCTGTACATTGGAAATGTAGGCTTTAGGCGTGACCTGCCTGGGCGTTTGTATGTTACTGTGTTTGAGCGGCGCCCAAGTGCATATGTCGAGCATATGGGAAACTTTCTTGTTTTAGATGACTTTGGGCGTGTTTTAGAAGTGAGGTCCAGTTTTCAAGAGACACTGCCGCTGTTAGAAGGGTTGCAGTTTACCCGTTCTCAGCTTGGCGAAATACTGGATGTCGCAAATGCAACAGATTTTGATAGTGTAGTATTGTACACCCAACTGCTTGTTATCCACGGGCTTATACATTACATTTCCCATATAAATGTATCCGACCCATCAAATATACGCATTTTGGTAAACTACTTAGAGTTTCATGTTGGCGGGCCTGCAGATGCCGATGAAAAAGTACGGGCTATTGTAGAAGTGCTGGATAAGTTGCCAAATGCTGGTATGACACGGGGGTTTGTTGATATGCGAGATTCTAGGGCGCAATTTTCTCTTGAGTTATTGCAATAAAAAGCTTGCACTAATTGGATAACCGTTGTATTATATGGTATGAGTAATTTTGTAAAAATTTCTGAATTAGACTCTATGAGGAGGACATTCCCTTGATAGATATTGATAATACACACGATTTGAAAGCAAAAATCAAAGTCATTGGTGTAGGCGGGGGCGGCGGTAATGCCGTAGACCGTATGGTTGAAGATGAAATCATGGATGTAGAATTTATTTCGGCCAATACTGACAGTAAGGCACTTGCAAAATCCAAGGCCGCTGTTCGTATACAATTGGGCGAAAAATTAACCCGTGGCCTAGGTGCTGGTAGTAAGCCAGAAGTTGGCAAGCGCGCAGCAGAGGAATCTCGTGAGCTATTGGTCAATGCCATTGGCTCTGATACCAACTTGCTGTTCATTACTGCGGGAATGGGTGGCGGTACAGGTACAGGCGCCGCGCCTGTTATTGCAAGCTATGCCCGTGAAATGGGTATTTTAACCATTGGCGTTGTGACGAAGCCTTTCGAATTTGAAGGTATTTCGCGTATGCGTAACGCAGAGGACGGCATAGAAGAGTTAAAGAAAAATGTGGATACCATCGTTGTTGTTCCTAACGACCGCTTGGATTCCATCATCGACGACGACGCTACCGTTGAAGAATCTTTCCGTATGGCCGATGAAGTTTTGCGCCAGGGCGTTTCGGGTATTTCCGGCGTAATTTTGGACGATGGTCTAATTAACCTTGACTTTGCAGACGTTGAAACCGTTATGAAAGACAAAGGCCTTGCCCATATGGGTGTTGGGCGTGCATCCGGCAAAAATAAAATCGAAAATGCGACTCAAGAAGCGCTTAGCAGCCCACTGTTGGAAACTACAACAAGAGGCGCAAGATATATTCTTATCGCCTTTACCGGCGACAGCAATATGGCGCTTAAAGCGATCCGCAATGCCGCTACCGAGGTTAAGAAAACACTGAACCCGGAAGCTGTTATCATATTTGGTACCACCATTAACGAAGACTTCAAAGACGAAGTGATGGTTACCATTGTAGCAACCGGCATAGAAGATGTGGAAGAAGAGGAAGAAATTACACCTCTCGCCCCATCTCAGCCAGAGACAATTACTTTTACATCAAGGGGAAGTGACGAGCCGCCAGAAATTCAGCCTATAAGGACAGAATCTGTAGTGGCAGAATACGATGGCCCAAGTTTTGTTACCATCGATGAAAATGAAGGAATAAAAACGCCGAGTTTCTTGCGTGAGTGGAGAAACCGTTCGGGTAGGTAGAAGTGTGCGTTTATATAAAAAGCTCCGGCAGTTTTGTGAAAACAAAGTTGCCGGAGCTTTTTTATCTGCTAGGAAATTGTTCTGAACGAAACGCGCGGCGAACCCGCTTTTTTATTTATCTTCCAAGCATAGCCAGTACAGCGGTTAAAGCATCACCAGAAACCCATATGTCAGGGGCTATGCCAATGCCTTCGGCAAAATGCCCCTCCGGATAAATAACTTGAGCATTACCGAAACTTACGGGAATTCCTGAATTGGGCAGGTAAATAAGCCGTCCCCCATTGGTAATAATTGTTCCGCTGGTATTTTGGCCAACAATTAAGGTGTTTTCAATGCTTAGTATTCGACTTGCAAAACATTCGCTTGCAGATGCGGAAAATCTATCTACAAGAAGTATGATTAGTTGGTTGTTTTCGATGGTTTTGCCCAAATATCCAGATGTAAGGTAGTTAGAATCTGACAGTAGCTCGATAGGACGATATTTTGTTAAGTCTAAACCAGAGGCACATCCCATACAGGCATAGTCTTCTGGGAGTTTAATCTCCCTATGTCTAAATAGTTTGGCGAAGGTTTCCGGAACAACTTCGCCTAAAATACGGTATAGCCACATTGTTGATAATACGCAAGCTCCTCCACGATTTGAGCGAACATCAATAATAATTATAGGTTCGTCAGCTAATTCTTCTGCAAAAAATAAAAACTTGTTTGCGTTGCTTTCCAACCCATCTGTTGCATTAGGTTGCTCCATCTCTCTTATGCTAACTATTGGGATATCCCCTTCAAACCACAAAGATGGCTCTGCAAAAGGTATTTGCTGCGTTTGTGTCGAACGTAATGATTTTGTTATTTCCTTGTCGTTTTCAAGAACAATTGTAATGTTGTATCTCATTCTTTGGTGTAATATTCCCTCGTTGGGGATTGCTATTACGATAGAGTAAAAGAATTCTCCTGCTTCATCTATCGTAAGCCGGAAAACGTCGTTTATATTATGTCCTGCTACTTCCGTTACATACAATCCGCTTTCCAAATGGCGAAAGCCATTGTCACTCCTGGTAAAACGAAGGCCTGGCTCAAAAAAGGACGCTGATGCCTCTATGGTACGCTGACCAAATCGAAAATGATTATCAGCAATGATTGTAGACAGGTTGTTAATTAATAACGTTTCAAAAATAGAGCCACTCCAATGTTCCCATCTGTTTAATTCTTCAATAATGTTATCCAATAGCGGCAAAAATACTTCATCTCCGCCAAAATAATAGTACGCCCCATACATATCCCGAAGCAGACCAAAAAGGAGGTTTACATCATAGATTGCTTTTTCAGTTGATATAGTGAAGTTAGGGATTGGCTCTGTCATTAACTCCTGCAAGTCTATAGTTATAGGAGCGGAACAACGGCCTGCAATTACTTCCAGTAGATGCTCCCTTGTAGGCGGGTTGATTATTTCTCGTCTGTAGTTGGCATGGGCCATAGCGTAGCCTAAGTTTAATTCATAAGAATTGTCTTTTGGCCTGCAAGCAGAAAATATTACCAAAATAAAAATTGCGAGTAGGACAAATTTTTTCATGTTCATTCTCCTGTCATTTTCGATTATTAAAGAATGTTTTATCCTAAATCTTGCGCCATATGTTAGGCTTCATTTTATCAGACATCTGGATTGCTGTCGATTTAATTGGCTAAAGCATGAATACGAAAGAGACGTGCATAATTTATCTCAATGCTTTTGCATAAAATTTTCAAAAAAAGTCCAACCTAATCGTAGCTAAAGATTTAGGAAGGACTTTCTTAATGACCAAAAAAATAATTACAAGCATAGTATGTGCCTTAATGTTTGCAAACTCCATAACCAGCATCACCTATGCGCAAGGCATATCCGTTGACGCCAAGGCAAGCTTGCTAATGGAGGCAGAGACAGGCAAAATCCTACACGAGCACAACGCCCACGAAAAACTTGCCCCAGCCAGCGTCACCAAAATTATGACGATGTTGCTCATTTACGAAGCGCTTGACCAAGAAAAAATCAAATGGGACGACATTGTAACTGTAAGCGCACATGCTGCGTCTATGGGCGGTTCGCAAATATTTTTGGAAGTAGGGGAGCAGCAGACCGTTAGGGATTTGGTAAAATCCATTGTTATTGCATCTGCAAATGATGCATCTGTTGCCATGGCGGAATTTGTGGCAGGTAGCGAGGATGCTTTTGTAACTGCCATGAACAGCAAGGCAGACGCGCTTGGTATGTTTAACACAAATTTTGCCAATTCCTGTGGGCTGGATGCCCCCGGGCATTTGACAACCGCGCATGATATTGCCTTAATGTCGCGGGAGCTTATTTTGAAATATCCCGATGTGTTTAAGTATGCCAAAACACGACTGGATAAAATCACGCACAAAACAGCCCGTGGCGAAGAGGAATTTGGGCTTACCAACACAAATAAATTAATCCGCAATTATTCTGGGGCAACCGGCTTAAAAACAGGTTCGACCGCAGAGGCCATGTACTGCATTTCCGCAACGGCGGAAAAAGAAGGTATGCAGCTTATTTCTGTTATTTTGGGCGCGCCGGACCCGGGCGTACGCTTCGATTCCGCAATGAAGCTTTTGGATTTTGGTTATGCCAACTTTGCCCTTATTGCAAAGGAAGAAGCCGGTACGCCCATGGGCGAAATTAAAATTTATAAGGGCAACGTAGAACGCTCGCCAGTTGTTATCAAAGAACAAACCAATATGCTTGCACCAAAAGGCAAGCATGTGGAACTTGCCGGCGAAGTAGTGATAAACGAAGCACTGACCGCACCCGTTGAAGCGGGCCAGCTTGCCGGTGAAGTTATCTACACTTGGGAAGGCGCGGAAGTTGGGCGTAGCCAGTTGATTGTACCGGAGGAAGTAGAGCGTGCCTCTGCAACGGAAATGATGGAGCGGATATTTAGTAGGTGGCTCTTTACAAATTTGGCAACTGCCAATCAATAGGAGCCAACCCATTTTCTTCTAAGAATGCGTTTGTTTTAGAAAAATGCCTGCAACCGAAAAACCGTCCCCCTGCAAGTGGGCTGGGGTGGGCGGCTTGTAAAATCAAATGTGCAGGGTTATCTATAATTTGCCCTTTTGCTTGGGCGTCGCGCCCCCACAGCAAAAATGCCATTGGCGTTTTGCGGCGGTTCAAAAGTTCCAGTACAAAATCTGTAAACCGTTCCCAGCCTTGCCCGGCATGGGAGCGGCTTTTTTTTGCTTCGACAGTAAGAACAGAATTTAACAGCAGCACGCCTTGTTCTGCCCAATGCACCAAATGTCCATTGTTGGGAACCGTGCAGCCAAGGTCTGTTGAAAGCTCTTTGAATATATTTGCCAAAGATGGCGGCGTTTTTATACCCGGGCAAACAGAAAACGAAAGCCCATGAGCTTCCCCTGCGTTTATGTATGGATCCTGCCCCACTATAACAGCTTTGACATTATCGTATGACGTAAGCTTTAGTGCAGTAAAAATATCATACATATTTGGATAGACAGTTTTCGTTGAATAAGCCATTTTGAGAAATTTGCGTAAGTTTTGGTAATATTCCTGCTTAAACTCGTTTTCTAAAAGTGCGTCCCAACCGTTGTTTAACGTAACCATATCCGTTTCCTCCTTTTTGTAAAATTATAGCCAATTAAATAACAAAACACAACCGTTATCATTCAACATATTGCAGATATTTTTGCTTGACATTCTTTGAAATCTTTGTTAAATTGCACAAAAATAGTTGGTGATGCGTCAAGAAGTGCAATAGCTTAAATAGTAACTTTTGAAAAAGTTGCAATCAAGTTGTCTTTTATGTTGTATTTTGTACGCCAAACCTTTTATTTTCTATAGTTGGTATGTAAAGTGGAAACAAGTATGTTACATAAGAAAGGGGTGAGTGTTTAGATTGTAAAATGAACATAAAAACATAGGAGGTGGAGGAATTTAGGACAGCCAAAGCGTTATATGTCTTACCGATTATGAGTATTAAGTACGTTTGTAAAATGTAAGTAAACAAAAGAGAGGATGACAAATTAATATGTCTAAACAAAAAATGCGCATTGTCGCGTTTGTTTTAACTTTCGTTATGATATTTACTTCAGTGTTACCTGTCGGCCTGCTGGCGTATTCATATGAACAATACACAGAGGCGAGAGTATTTTCTTTCAATATTTTTAACAATGGCGAAGGTGGAAGCCCCAGCAGGCCAAATCCAGGCCTTGCAGCCGCGGGTACAATCCGCATGTGGACGCAGCTTGACGGTAATAATGACCGCATCTATTGGGCCGCGAGAGATACCATTGTTGCATTAGACCAAAATGGCAATTGCGCAATGGAATTTATCACCGTATCTCAAATATGGCAACCCGGTGGATTCTTGCCTTACTTTAATATGATAGATGTCAATGCAAATGGCGCGTGGCGGACGATTAATTTTGCGATCACCGCACATGGCCAGACGGTTCATGTGCTGCTTGTGAACCCAATGTCGCCTGGAGATATTGTCCATCCTGTTCCAGGGTTTGACATCTTTAACAATGGCGAAGGCGGTTCTCCATCCAGGCCAAACCCGAGCCTTGCGGCCTCTGGCACAATTCGTATGTGGACACAGCTTGACGGAGTAAACGCGCCTATGTATATAGGTGCAGAGGATACTATAGAAGCGCTGGATCAAAACGGCAACTGTGCGAAAGCTTTCATCACTGTTAATCAAATGTGGCAAGCCGGCACAGGATTTTTGCCATACTTTAACAGAATTGACGTGAACAAAAATGAGCCATGGCGTTATATCAATTTTTCTATAACCGTATATGGCCAACTTGTTGCGTTGTTGCTTGTTAACAATAATTATGTTCCGGGTGGTGATTATCACACGGTAACCTTTACAGTACAGCCGGGCGCAGTAGGTGTTTACTTGGAACCAGGTGCTATAACCGATGTTCCCGTGCCTCATGGGGAAGCGATACCTGCGGAAAGCATTCCAAGCCCTGTAGCAAGGGTGGGTTTCTACTTTGTGGGATGGGATCCTATGGACCCGGCAGAGCACGGAAATGTATACGGTAATTTAGAATTTACAGCAAGGTTTAACCCATTGTTTCATTATGTAACCTTTGAAGCTGGAGCAGGCGGAGTGCCAATTCCACTAAGCCCAACCAACCCGCTCAGAATACGCGATGGTTTCGGGATTCCGGCTGCCAGTGTTCCTTCTCCGGAAGCATTACCTGGTTACGTTTTTGTAGAGTGGGTAATTGAAGGCGAAGACGACGCGGCTGACCCTGTAGGCTTTATTGTACGGGATGATATGACCTTTATCGCCATCTTCGAATTGGAAGACCCTGGCGTGGTACTTCCACCACCGGATGACGGCGACATCGCCGCAAAATTCCTTCCTGCATTAAGCGACTGGATTACAGTAGAAGAAAATGGCAGCTGGATATGGGTAGGCCGCTATGTGGATTTTGCTGTAAATGCTCCGGGCTTACCTGCGGGTAATCATCCTATTGCTGATATATCTTTCGAGCATGTAGGCGACGGATATCTTCCAACCCTACGGGGTACAGGCGGCAACCCAACGCACCACTTACCAGGTGGGCCGGATGTGCGCTTTACTCCGGTGTCATTTATCGTGGACGAAAATGGTATTGGCACAATGCGGTTGTACTTGCATTCATCAAACGTGCCACGCCCGCGCCGCACATGGGATTTGGAACTCACCGTAACGGTTACCGGCCCAGAAGGCCCACTGGTTTCTGAACCGATTGAAACAATTTTAACGGACCCGGGCCTATGGACTTTATATTGGGCAGACGAATTTGAAGGCGATACCCTTAACTACGACTACTGGCATGTTCAAATTGGTAGAGGCGCGCTTTACGGCCTGACCGGTTGGGGTAATGCCGAACTTCAATTTTACAGACGCGAAAATATAGCGGTACGTGACGGCAATTTGGTGATAACCGCGATGCATCACAGTACACCTCAAGGCGGAGGCGCCCCGGGTCCTGCATCTGTTTGGACATCTGGCAGGCTGCGCACCACAGGTGCTGCCGGCGCAACTACGCTTTACGGCCGTATAGAGGCCAGCATTAGTTTACCAATTGCCAATGGCCTATGGCCTGCTTTCTGGATGATGCCGCAAGAAACCGTAACCGGCGAATCAACCATTTATGGCGGCTGGGCAGCCAGTGGCGAGATTGATATTATGGAAGCCCGCGGCCGTCAGCCAGACAGAACCAATGGCGCCATCCATTTTGGCGGCAACTGGCCGAACAACGTATTTACCGCAGGATATTACTTCTTCCCGAATTATGGCTATGGCGAAGGCCAAAACAACATCAGAAACTTCAATACATTTGCCGTAGAATGGGAACCTGGCGAAATCCGCTGGTATGTAAACGACACCATGTATATGAGACAAAACCGCTGGCATACCAGGGGCGCTAACCAACAAGCAGATTTCACATACCCTGCACCTTTCGACCAGCCTTTCCACATTTTGTTAAATATGGCTATGGGCGGTATGTTTGACCCTAGCGCAACACTTAACCCGGCAGATTTTGCCGACGGCGGCCTTAACAAGTATGTGAACTATGTACGCATTTGGCATCAAAATGAAAGCATAAGACCGATGCGCTACCCGGTACATCCGGATGACTTGGCTATAGTTCCGGATCCAATTCCACCGGAAGCAAAGCCTCCTATAGGCGTTGGCGGTTTGATTAGGGACACCAATTTTAGCAATGTGCACCTTAGAACAGGCCCTCCAACCGGTACCGTATACAACCCTGACATGCCGGGCAATTCAAGCTTCCCAATGAATGACGGTTGGGTAGTAGGCAGCTTTGCCGGCGGTGGTAATGTATCCGGTTACCAATTACACAATGTTGGCGGCAGCACGTTTATGGAAGTGCAAATTGCATCTGCCGGTTCGCGTTACGGCAACCAGCTTATGCAGCGCGTGCCGATGGTATATGGACGTCACTATCGTTTGTCTTTTGACGCATACGCAGTTGCAGACCGTAATATAGAAGTAGGTATTGCCCAAGGCGGCGATCCGGGTTGGACGAATTATACCACCACCGGCGCACTCAACTTGACTACAGTACCGCAAACCTTTACACATTACTTTACGATGACTCAGCCAACCCACGTCAATGCCCGTTTGGAAATAAACTTGGGGCTAAGTTCAATTAATGTCTTTGTTGGTAATGTGAGCTTGGTGGAAGTAGCCTATGTTCCAATTCCTGAAGACACCGTGCTTAAATTCCCATTGTCCGGTAACTTTGCCGGAACCGGCGGAAGCCTAATATGGAACGGCACATTCGACCAAGGCCGTGAGCGCCTGGCGTTCTGGGGGCGCGACATTGTAGGTAGCGCCACGATGAGTGTAAACCCAGCATTGCCGCGCGAGCTTGAAGTCAGGAATATTTCCGGCGCAAGCAGCCCGGAAGATGTAATCTTAAGGCAAAACAGAATACCATTCTTTAACGACACGTATCGCATTGCTTTTGATGCCCGTGCTTCTGCACCAAGAGATATCCAATTCCGTGTTGTAAGCATGAACAGCGGCACTGTGTTCTACACAGGTACCGTTTCTATTGGCACAACAAGGCAACGCCATACAGTAGATTTTACCACAAGCGGTATTTTCTCCGGTGCTGCCGGTTACGAAATGCAAGTCCAGTTCCTATTTGGCGGCTCTTCCGCAGATGTGACTATGGATAATGTTACCCTAACGCGCCAAACCTTTACTGATGTAGACTTTGGCGGGGTTACCATTTTCCCATTCCGCAACGGCGATTTCTTTGACGGAACAACAGGATGGGGCGTTCTGAATATATATGGCGGAGCAAGTACCCTATCTGCCGCAGATGGTGTGGCAACAGTAAATGTAACCAGCGTGGGCACTGTGCCATGGAGCCTTATCTTTGATACTGCAGCACGGCAATTCCCAGTGTATGAAGGCTTTGTTTACACGATTACTTTTGATGTCCGTGGTGTAGAGCGCGACATTGAAGTGGTGCCTTACAGTGGTGGTTCCAGAGTTTTTGCGCCGCCAAACTATCAGATAATACGTGTAACCGACGATTGGACCACGCATACTTTAACCTGGGCAGAAACTGCTGACGGTATGGCAAACCTAAGGTTCTTCCTTGGTATAACGTCTGGCAGCTTAAATGTTCCTGGTGCGTTGCAATTCCGCAATGTAAATGTATACATTGCCGCCGGGGCACAATTCTACAGCCAAATTCCAACCTTTATACCGGCTACCACCAATAACGCAGTTGGTGATGCCATCACTTTAGTTTACAACGCAGTGCTTGACCCTGCACACAGCACCGCAAACCCTGCATTTACTGCTGCAACCAGGACTGTAAGAGTAAACGGCACTATCGTTTCTCATACAGCGCCGGCCGCCGGTCAAATTGTAATTCCTGCAAGTGCTTTCCCAGCAGCAGGCACGTATGCCATTACAATAAGTGCGCCTGGGTTTGAGGCAATTACGTTTGACCAAGTAATTGGAGATGGAGAAGGCGGCCCTGTTGATGACGGTAACCTGGTACTCAACGGAAACTTTGCGGTACCTGCTTTCCCAGCTGGAAGCTTGGCTCCATACGTCTGGCATGGCACGCCAGGCTATTGGGAGATTTATATGCAAAGCATACCCGCAGAAGTATCTTTCCCAACCGGGCAAGGGATGAGCTTGTACTTCCCGGCCGGTACCAGCCAAGTGCCCGCAGGTGCCATGTGGCATGTGCAATTAAGGCAGTCCCATAATGAACGGTTAACAGCGGGCGGCGAGTACAGGTTTATCTTAGAAGCCAGGTCTTCTGTAGACCGCGATATATGGCTGGGGCTGGTTGGCGCAGCAGATGCGGCAGCAACGCGTTCAATCATTCCATTAACCCAAGAATGGACAACATTCGAACGTGTGTTTAACGGCCCGCTTATGCCTGCCGGAACAGGTGTCAATGCCAGAAGCGTTCAGTTCTTCATGGGTGCTACAGCAGCAGATTCTTGGTTTGACACACCACACACCATCGACATTCGCCTTGTGCGTATCGAGCCTGTGCTGCCAGAGCCCGATGCAATAAACGAAAACCACGACTTCTCATTACCAATTGGCTGGACACCACAACCAGACTGGGCATGGGTAGGGGATAATGGCTGGTATCTGATGCGTGCAAGTGGCGGTGCTATACCAAGCGCAACCACCGGCCCAGACGGCCTTGCTCTAACTTTAACGCCGGGCGCAAGCGACTGGTTTGTACAGCTTTCTACTCAAAACAGGCCTCCGGCTGCTCTTGAAGGCCAGGTACTTGACCTTGGCGGGCAACCACACTATGTTGTTATCGAAGCAAGGGCATCTGTACCGCGTCCTATTTTGGTGGCGCTTCAGGCTGGCGGTAACGGGCGTAACTTGCTAAACTTAACCACGGAATGGCAAACGTTTACGATTCCGGTTACCTCACTATTTAATAATCGTATTGCGTTCTATCTGGGTGGCAACGTATTGTCTCCTCCATTCTCACCGGATGTACAAGTGCCCACCACACAGCACACGATATACTTCCGTCAGGTAAGTGTTATTCCGGCTTAAGTAACAATTACAGCAGCCAACTTTCACAATATAGCAATATAGAAATACCTTGCGCTCAAATTCCAAAGCTTACGGAATTTGAGCGCATTTTATATGCCATGAAATAGCATTCCCCCTTTTCTGGTGTTGTTCTTCATAAGGACTTGGGCTGGTGCTTTAGTAAAACACTTGCAACATGCACTAACATTGCAGTATTATATCATCAAAAGGGGTGTTTCTTATGCAAAAAATAAAATCAGCAATCATAGGCTATGGCAACATAGGTAAAGGCGTGTACGAAGCTATTTTAGCCTCGCCGGATATAACCGCCGTTGGGGTAGTACTTAGAAACGCAAGTACCGCAAAAGAAAAAGGCGTGCCGCCAGAACTTACAGTGGCAGAACATATTGCAGACCTTGGCGCAGTAGACATCGCATTTTTATGCGTGCCGTCACGTGAAGTCCCCAGCTTGGCAGACGAGCTATTGGCAAGGGGCATAAATACCGTAGACAGCTACGATATTCACGACAATATCTATGATATGCAGCAAAAATTAGCCCAAACCGCAAAAGAAGGGAACGCCGTTGCAATCATCGCCGCAGGCTGGGACCCTGGCACAGACTCTATGCTGCGTTGTATACTGGAATCTGCGGCGCCGAAGGGGCTAACCTATACAAATTTTGGCCCAGGAATGAGCATGGGGCATACGGTGGCGGTAAAGGCCATACCCGGCGTGAAAAAGGCGTTGTCGGTTACAATTCCCCTGGGTACCGGTATTCACCGCCGTATGGTGTATGTAGAATTGCACGATAAAAATAACGCCGCCGAAGTGATGCAGGCCATAAAAAATGACCCTTACTTTGTAAAAGACGAAACACATGTGCTTATCGTAGACGATGTGGATGCTTTACAAGATAAAGGCCATGGCGTTAACATGGTGCGTAAGGGCGTTTCTGGCATTACAGATAACCAATTGTTCGAATTTAACATGCGCATAAATAACCCGGCTTTAACGGCGCAGGTGATGGTATCGGCGGGTAGGGCTACCATGCGCCAGGCGGCTGGTTGCTATACGATGATAGAGATACCCATGATTGATTTGCTTGCAGGCGGGCGTGAGGGGATAATTAGACGGATGGTGTAGAAATCAGCTAGTTAGTATCACTGACCAACTGAATTTTTTCGCTTGTAAAACATCTTTAGCAATTTGCGATTTCAGCTCTTCCAAGGAATTGAAGCGGCGTTCCGGGCGGATAAATTCCAGCAATTCTATTTTGATGTGTTGGCCGTAAAGGTCTGAGCCGGTGTAGTCAAATAGATGGGTTTCTACAGAGCGGACTTTAGAATCGCTGTCGACAGTGGGGCGCAGGCCAATGTTGGTTATGCTGCGATAGGTTTTGCCATTTACTGTGGTTTGTGTGGCATAAACGCCGTCTGGCGGAAGAAATTTTTCGTTAGGCGGGTACATATTTAACGTAGGGAAGCCGATGGTTCGCCCTAGTTGCTTGCCCTTTGCCACTTTTCCCATAATGAAAAATGGAAAGCCTAATTGACGGCTGGCTTCTGCCATATTATTTTCTGTAAGGTGCTTGCGTATGTTTGAAGTGCTGATTATCGGTTGGAGCGTATCTTCGGGCGGCAGAATGCCGCCCCTACATGTTGGAACAATCTGTACTTTAGAATCATATTTAGCCGCCTCATTTTGCAAAAGCGCAGTATCGCCTGCACGGTTTTTGCCAAAGCGGTAGTCTTCGCCAACTATAACAAGTTTTGCGTTGTATTTATCAAACAGCATTTTGCAAAAATTTTCCGGAGATAATGCAACAAGGTTTTTGTCAAAAGGGCAATAAAAAATATAGTCAAGACCTGTGTTTTCCAGTAGATGGCTGCGCTCATCATTGGCAAACAGCGGCTTATATTGCGCATCGTTTAAAAAAATATATGGGTGCGGTTCAAATATCATAGCGGCAGATGCAATACCCAGTTGCTTGGCTTGGCGCACTACCTCTGCAAGCAATGCTTGATGTCCAAGATGTATGCCTTCAAATTTGCCAATGGTTAAAACGCAATTTTCCACTCGTTATGCCCCTCCATATCACATCATAACTTCTACACGCAATTTTTTTGAATCACTTACATACAGCCCAATTATTCTATCTTCGCCATAAACCCAAAATTTCTGCCCTTCACCGCTATCCATTTCACCAACTACAGAAAGGGGTAGGGGATTACCGTTCAACGCACGCCTCAATTCGTCACCCGATATGTAAACCTTTGGGTATGGCAGCAGTTTATCAACGGGCATAATAAACTCCATAAGCCTGTCATTTTCGGCGGCTTGTTTCAGCTCCTCAAGCTTAACCGCATTATCAATAGAAAACACGCCGCTTTGCGTGCGCACGAGTTTACCCATTGTTGCGCCGCAACCAAGCGCTTGCCCAATATCCGTAGCCAGGCTGCGAATGTACGTACCCTTCGAGCATTTTACTTCTATAGTAAATGCATTGTTTTCAGGCTCGAATCCTAACACCTTTATATCGCGTATCACAACGGGCCGCGCTGGCCTGTCAATGGTTTCGCCTTTGCGTGCAAGTTCATAAAGCTTCTTGCCGCCAATTTTAATAGCGGAATACATTGGGGGAACCTGCATATATTCCCCGCGCACATTAAAATGGAAGGACTGCACGGCCTGCTCAATCGCGTTCTCGTCAAAAGCTACTGCTTTTGTCGCTATTACTTCGCCGGAGATATCGCCGGTATTTGTTTCAATACCTAAAATAACCTCGGCGATATATGTTTTATCTTCCGAGGCTAAGTATTCTGCCAGTTTTGTTGCGCGTCCTATGCAAATGGGCAATACGCCTGTGGCATCCGGGTCTAGCGTGCCGGTATGCCCAACTTTTTTTGTGCCTGCAATCCTTCGCATAATGGCTACAACATCGTGAGAAGTGTAGCCTCTTTCTTTGTAAACGTTAATGACGCTCGTCATAAATTTCAATCTCTCTTTCAAAAAAATGTTAATCCGTTTTTACTACTCTCTGGATAATGCATATTAGGGATGGACCGCTCCTTTTGTGAATTTTAATTGCACACATCTATTCCATAGATTTCTCGCTGTACTCTCGCAAAATTATGTGGACGATAGCTTATATACGATTGCTCCTCGGCCGATAACGAATTAAACCATTCAAACCAATCAGCTTCAAATTCAACGATACATTCTTCAAGGTTATTGTCCGTGAGGTTGTTATCGGGCAGCAAAAACACAGGTACAGGGTTTTCATTTTGCAGCGTTGCGGGTACATTATTACCGCTCAATATTGCGTTGTTGTCGCAAGCCGTAAAAGCAAGTACCAACACACTTGTCAAAATAACTGCTGTTAATTTTTTCATGTCAATAATCCCCTCATTGTCCAAGATATAAATTTTCTACAGTTCCAATCACAAGCTAATCGTTACTTTTTTCAAGAAGGTCTAACACCTGCTCCAATGCTTCCTTTGCAGGGAGAGCAGAGGCACATCCGGCAGCCAAGCGATGCCCGCCGCCGCCCATTGCTTCTGCCGCAATACCGACATCTATCCCGTGGGAGCGTAAGCTTATTTTACAGCCATCCTTTTGCTTTTCGTAAGCAAAAACAGCAACTTCTGCTCCTCCGGTATTTAACAAATACTCGACAATGCCTTCCATATCAGAAGAGGCACTTGCGCCTATGGCAGCAATTTCTTCACGGGTGATATAAGAATAAACAATACGTTTATCGGGCGTTTGCATGGCGTTTTGCAATGCGATTCCCTTTGCTTTACCCGCGGCAAAAGAGTGGGAATGTAAAACTTCGTTATAAATTTCTGTAAAGGGAATCCCCATATCCATTAATTGTGCGGCAATTTCCATGGTCGATTTTGCGGTTGAACTATATTTGAACCCGCCTGTGTCATCAACCATTCCCGCATAAATGACCGTTGCAATGTCGGCGCATGGTGTTACTAACTTTTCCACCAAACGAAAAACCAATTCGCTTGTAGAAGACGCATGGGGTTCGATGTAGTTAAATTCTGCGAAGCCAGTGTTGGACTTGTGGTGGTCTATACATACCGTGTGCTTCGCGCGGTGAAACAAAGACTGCCCTGAACCGAGCCGATTTACATCGGCACAGTCCAGGGCTATGAATACGTCAACATTTAATTGGTCTAGCGACCCTTTGTATAAAAATTTACTGCCGGGCAATATATTGTACTTTTTGGGATAGGGATCCAACACAACGGTCACATCTTTGCCCAACTTTTCCAGTGCAAATGCAAGCCCAAAGCATGAGCCTATGGCATCACCGTCAGGGCTGATATGCCCCGCCAAAACAAAGCTTGTGTTGTCACAAATCAGTTGGATTATCTGCTCCATTGGCTGGCTCACCTTCTTTTGGCGGATTAAGGGACTCTATCAACTTGCGCATACGCATTCCATGTTCGATGGAATCGTCGAAAACAAATTTAATTTCCGGCGTTTGCCTCAGGTTTACAATGTCGGCTATGCGTTTGCGTACAAACCCCGCTGCTTTGTTAAGGCCTTCCATTGTGGCGTCTTGCTGTTCCTTTTCTCCCAAAACACTGACAAAAATTTTACAATGCTTCAAATCCGTAGTCGTTTCCGCCCTTAGCACACTAACTACTGCGCCTATACGCGGGTCAGATAGCTCTGAACGGATAACTTCTGCCGCTACACGGACAATTTCGTCGTTAATGCGAATGATTCGGGTTTTTGCCATGAGTTTTACCTCCGTTTACCTCGGTATTTCTTCCATGGTGTATGCTTCAATCTTGTCGCCTTCTTTGATATCGGTGTAATTTCTGAACACCATACCGCATTCGTAACCGGTGGCCACTTCGCGCACGTCGTCCTTAAAGCGGCGAAGTGTGTCAAGTGTGCCGTCGTAAATGACGCGGCCGTCACGCACAATGCGTACTTTGGCGTTGCGTGTAATTTTACCTTCGGTTACGTAGCAGCCGGCAATGGTGCCAATGTTTGAAGCCTTGAAAATTTGACGAATTTCCGCATGGCCCATGATTTTTTCTTCAAATTCAGGGTCTAGCATACCTTTCATGGCGGCTTCGATATCGTCTATGGCAGAGTAAATGACGCTGTAGAAGCGTACGTCTACATTTTCAGATTCCGCAACAGACTTTGCGCTGGCCTCTGGGCGAACGTTAAAGCCAATGATAATGGCATTAGATGCAGATGCGAGCATAACGTCGGATTCTGTAACTGCGCCGGCACCGGTGTGAATAATACGCACGCGTACTTCGTCGTTAGAAAGCTTCTCTAAGCTGCCGCGCAATGCTTCCACAGAACCTTGTACGTCGGCTTTAACAACCACGTTAAGGTCTTTAATTTGCCCGGCCTGAATTTGGCTGAACAAGTCATCGAGAGATACTTTGCTTGTGGATTTAATCATACCCACGCGCTCTTTTGCCCGAACAGACTCGGAAAGCTGACGGGCTTGCTTCTCGTTTTGAGCGGTGTACAGGATATCACCGGTGGTTGGCACTTCCGCAAGGCCGATAATTTCTACTGGCATAGATGGCCCCGCTTGCTTTACGTTGCGCCCGCGGCTGTCTACCATGGCGCGTATTTTACCAAAGCTTGCGCCCGCTACCACAGGGTCGCCCACTTTAAGGGTACCTTCTTGCACTAAAACGGTTGCAACAGGCCCGCGGCCTTTATCAAGTTTTGCCTCAATGATGCTGCCGCGCGCAGATTTATTGGGGTTGGCGCGCAATTCCTTCATTTCTGCGGTAAGCAGAATCATTTCGAGCAGCGTATCGATGCCCATTTTTGCGCGTGCGGATACGGGAACGGTTATGGTCTGGCCGCCCCAGTCTTCCGGCTGCAAGCCATGTTCTGTCAATTGTTGTTTTACTCTGTCTGGGTTGGCGTTTTCTTTGTCCATCATGGTGATGGCCACGATGATGTCAACCCCCGCGGCTTTGGCATGGTTAATAGCCTCAATGGTTTGAGGCATAACGCCGTCGTCTGCCGCTACAACTAAAATAGCGATATCTGTGACTTGCGCCCCGCGCATACGCATTGCCGTAAAGGCTTCATGCCCCGGGGTATCCAGGAATGTTACGCGTCTGTCATCAAGCTTAATGCTATATGCGCCGATATGCTGGGTAATGCCGCCGGCTTCGGATTTTTGAACATTTGCATCACGGATAACGTCAAGCAGCGATGTTTTACCATGGTCTACATGGCCCATAACAACAACTACAGGCGGGCGGGTTTCCAGGTTTTCTTCATCATCTGGTGTGGAAGAGAACGCTTCTTCGAACACGTCCACCTCTACATATTCTTCCACCAAAACGTTAAATGATTCAGCAACCAGAGAAGCCGCTTCGAAAGTGATGGTTTGGTTGGCTGTTACCATTACGCCTTGCTTCATGAGTACTTTTATAATTTCCGCGTTTGAACGCATGAGTTTTTCTGCCAAGTCGCGTACGGTTATAGTTTCTGCAACGGTTATCAGCGAAATGTTTGGCTCTACGCGTGGTGCAGGTGCTTTTTTTACAGGTCTGTTCCTGGTGTTCCTGCGGTCTAGTGCGTTGCGGTTCTCGTTGCCAAAACTGTCTTTTCTGTCTTTTTTGGCACCAATCGCCTGCTCATGCTGCTGACGGTTCCAAATGGTGCGCTTATCGCCTCTTGTCGAGGTTTCTGGTTTTTTATCATCTTTACGTGCGCCCGGAGCTCCGCCTGGACGATTGCTACCCGGTGCTCCACCAGGACGGCCACCGCCACCAAAAGGAGGACGGCCACCGGCACCCGGTGCCCCGCCTGGGCGCCCGCCGCCTTGATAAGGGGGACGGCTGCCTGGCGCGCCGCCGGCTCCGGGAGGACGATTACCCTGTGCGCCTTGTGGGCGGCCTTGATATGGAGGCCTGCTGCCATCACGTGGAGGACGGTTTCCGCCTTGACCGCCTTGGTATGGAGGCCTGCTGCCATCGCGTGGTGGACGATTGCCACCTTGACCGCCTTGGTAAGGAGGTCTGCTGCCGTCACGCGGCGGATGATTGCCCTGTGGGCGACCTTGGCCACCTTGGTAAGGCGGTCTGCTACCGTCGCGCGGAGGGCGGGAATCTGTCCGTGTGCCATCATGGCGCGGTGGACGGGTACCTTCCTGGCGCGGCGGTTGATTATCTCTTGTTTGTACTGCTGGTTCTGCCGCAGGAGGTGTACCTTCCGCTGCCGCAGGACGTGGACGAGGCGGTAACGGGTTGCCTTCTGCGTCTACAGGGCGTGGGCGTGGCGGTAATGGCTTGCCATCCGGCCCAAGCGGGCGTGGACGAGGCGGCAAAGGGTTACCATCCGGGCCAAGCCTTGGACGCGGTGGCAGTGGCTTTCCGTCTGGCCCAAGCGGGCGCGGGCGTGGTGGCAAAGGTTTACCATCCGGGCCAAGTCTGGGGCGCGGAGGCAATGGCTTGCCGTCTGGCCCAAGCGGACGTGGGCGCGGCGGTAATGGGTTGCCTTCTGCGTCTACAGGACGGGGGCGTGGAGGTAACGGCTTGCCATCTGGCCCAAGCGGGCGTGGACGCGGCTGTAATGGTTTACCATCTGCATCCACCCTTGGGCGTGGTGGCGGTGCGCCTTCCGATGCTGCGGGTTTTGGGGATGGCTGCTCATTTTTAGGCGTAGCCATAGCAGCCGGCTTTGAAAATTCTTTTTTTAGCCGCGAAACATCACCTTCGTCTAAAGCGCTCATATGATTGGAAACGGGCTTCCCGTATGCCTCCATTTTTGATATGAGTTCCTTACTGGTTAAATTTAGTTCTTTGGCGAGTTCGTGCACACGGGTTTTGGGCATTAAGCCACCTTACCTTTCGTTTGATAATTCGTTTTTCAATGTGTCATATATTTCCTGTGGCACGGCACGTTTTAGTGAACGTTCCAGCCCTTTAGATTTTTGTGCTTTATTCAAACAGTCTGTGTTTTTGCAAATGTACGCGCCACGTCCGTGGGCTTTGCCTGTTTCGTCTATTGATATGTTGCCGTCCGCGTTGCAGACAACGCGCATAACCTGTGGCTTATCCTTCATTTCGCGGCAGCCAACGCATCTGCGCTGTGGTAATTTTCTGCTCTGCTGCATTATTCTTCCGCCGGTTCTTGGTCGGCCTCTGCTGCTACAACGTCGTGTTCATCATCGTAGTACTCGTCGTCGTAATATTCATCGTCGTAGTACTCATCATCGTAATATTCATCGTCGTAGTACTCGTCGTCGTAATACTCATCGTCATAGTACTCGCCTTCGGCGGCCTCTGTGGCAACTTCTTCTGTGGCAGGCGCAGTTTCTTCTGCCGCAGCTTCCGGTTCAATTGCTGCAACATCAACGTCCGGTTCGGTTTCATAGAAATCTGCATATGCGGATTCCAGTTCCGCAATGTCTTCTTTTGCAACGTTTTGTTCTGGGAACACCAAGAAGTCTGTATCAGCGGCTTGCGACTCACTTTTAATATCTATGCGCCAGCCTGTTAGACGTGCAGCTAAACGGGCATTTTGCCCTTCCTTGCCAATGGCAAGCGAAAGTTGATGGTCTGGAACGACCACGCGTGCGGCTTGCTCTGCTTCGTTTACCACAACGGTTACTACCTTGCTGGGCCCGAGTGCGGCGGCAATAAATTTTGCGGGGTCTTCGTTCCAGTGAACCACATCTATTTTTTCGCCTCTAAGTTCGGCACTTATCATGTTTACGCGCTGCCCATTTTGCCCTACACATGACCCAATAGGGTCTACATGTAAGTGCTTTGTAAATACAGCAACTTTACTACGGTTGCCGGCCTCGCGGGCTACGGCTTTTATTTCAACGATACCATCGCTTATTTCGGGTATTTCTTGCTCGAAAAGATATTTTAACAGTTCCGGATGTGTACGCGACACGTTGATAATAGGCCCTTTGCTGCTTTGCTTTACTTCCAAAACGTATACGCGTATGCGCTCGTTAAAATGATATGCCTCACGCGGGATTTGTTCTGCGGCGGGAAGGAATGCTTCCAGCTTACCCAGGCTAACAATAACGCTACGGCGGTCACGCCTTTGTACAATGCCTGTAACCACTTCGTGCTGCTTGCCGATGTACTCGTTGTACAAAATTTCGCGCTCTGCTTCACGGAATTTTTGGACCACAACTTGCTTGGCTGTTTGTGCAGAAATACGCCCAAAATTGCCGGGCTTGATTTTAACCTCCAGGCTATCGCCCAGCTCGTATTGTACATTTAACTTGCGTGCGTCTTCCAGGCTTATTTCGGCCATGTCGTCTTCTACTTTTTCGGAAACGATTTTTGTAGCAAGTACGATATACTCGCCAGTATCACGGTCTACTACAACGCGTACATTCGCGCTTTGTCCAAAATGCTTCTTACATGCTGAAACCAATGACGCTTCAATCGCTTCAAAGATAACTTCCTTATCAATGCCCTTTTCCGCTGACACTTGTATTAACGCGTCAATAAGCTCTCTGCCATTGTCCATTATTAAGGGCCTCCCTTGTATTTTAATCAAAAAACCACTAGCCCTAGGCTAGTACTTGTTGTAGATCGAATTTAATCAAAAACCACTAGTCTACAGGCTGATACCTGCTTTAAGTCAAATGCAAAATCTTGGTCGTCTTCGGCGGTTCTTATGGTTATTTCATTATCTTTATAGTCTATTAACTTGCCTGTGAATTTTTTGCGTCCGGTTTCCGGGGAGTAGGGGGCAAACAGGCGAACCTCTACTTTACTCCCGATAAACCGAGCATAATGTTTGGGCTTTTTGAGTTTGCGCTCTACCCCGGGCGAACTCACTTGCAAGCGATATTCCCCTGATATCAGGTCCTGTTCGTCTAAAATGACTTCTGCGGCACGGCTTACGCGTTCGCAGTCGTCGATATCAATGCCGTCTTCTTTGTCGATATACAGGCGAAGTATGCGGTCACCGCCTTCTTTTACGTATTCGATATCATAAAGCTCGCAGCCCTGTGCTTCTGCTACGGGGGTAAGTAATGCCTCCAGCTTTTCTATCATAAATGAATCCCTGCCTCCTTTTCAACGGGTCGTAAATGGTTACCGGTTGAAAAATAAATGCTTACATAAATCCGGACATAATAGAAGAGTGGGCAAGCACCCACTCTTCTTTGACGATATCTTATGAATATGTTAAAGCATATCACAACGTTATTCCCTTGACAAGTGTTTGCCCAAGAGTTTTGTGAAAAAGTTCACAATCCGCTGCTTAATCGATAATTTTTCAACCTCTTCAACCTCTGTCGTATTGTCACCATGCAGCGCGTACCGGTTATTTTCATACTTTAACATAAGCCCATTGCGCATCAGAATCCAGTAAAACGGATCCTTGACTCTAAATGGTTCTAATTGGCCGTCAATAAACCCTTTTTCTACGGTTTCGTTGGTTACAGGGTCGCTGATTTTTTCTACGGATGGCTTTTTCCCCAGGCTGGATAACGCAAAGCAGTTTACATTCTTGAAGCACCCGATTGCGTTGTTCAAAATGCCGTCTTCGCTTAAATAGGAAATAAGCTCGCGCACTTCTTCGTTAATCCCTTTGACACTTGGCATGTTTACTGCCCCGCGGTGAATTTCGTCGTTAATAATGTGCTGGATTCTGTTTTCGGGTTTGTTGTTAAAAAAGTCGAAATTGACATATCGGAAAAGATCTGCTTTAGACACGGCCAAAGCAAACGGTATCTGGCTTTTTTCCCGGTTAAAGCCAATAAAGTAGTTGTACAACGTGTTAAATATCGCCTGGTTAGAATTTTCTTCCGGTATGGCCTCGATAAGTGCAGAGTCGGAAAAGCGGAACAAATCCGCCAGGCGGCTAAAGTTGGTAGGGTCCACTAAAAATATCAACCCAGAGGAATCTTTGATGTTAAAGCCGTTGTTGCGTATTCCGGAGTCGTCCCGTAAATCTTCACCGGCAATATCGTAAAAAATAATATCAATGGTGTTTTCTTGAATGCTGCCGCTTTCGTCTTTATATTGATACCAATAATTGAAAGCATAAGGCGGAATTTTTCTCCGCTTTGTAGAGCTGATGAGCGTATGCTCTTTGAGAAGGGGCTTTTGGTAGGTTTCATAAAAGCTTTCGCGCACCTGCCTATCGCCAATGAAGGTAAGCTTAGATACAAAGTCGGAGTTGTTTTCAAGTTCTGCAATAAGCATTGTCAGGAATACAGACTTCCCAGACCTGGCGTCGCCAAGAATAGAAATAAGCAATGTATCGCGCATACCGTACCCGGTTGGCAAATTATTATGGCAGTTTGGGCAAAGCCGCTGTTCCGATGTTTCTTTCTTGCCTTTTGCGTCGCTAAAAATAATACGTTGCACAAAACCGTAGTTTTCGATATCCGATGGGTCATACGTTATGGCGTCTTTGTCGGATTCGAGAGAAACTGCCAGACATTGTTTTGCGTTTACTTTTGCGTCAACGCTGTCCACTTGCAATATGTCCAGGTAATAGCTTAATAAATGTTCGTCTAAAAGCTTTTCTTTACCGCCAAGCCTAAAATCTGCCTCGTTTGGATGAAACCTATGGCAACAGAAGGGGCAGATGACATGGTTCTGCTTTTTTTCCAACATGTTAAGACCCCTTTCTTTTTAGGACGTCTGCATATCAATAAGGTGTGCGTAATCCGGATGCAAAATAAATTTGACAGATTGTGTTTTTTTAATATAAATATGCCCGCTGCTGGCGATAATTGCGGAGTCTAACGGATATGTGGCAATATTGTGCCCATGTTCTTGTATGGCGTACGTAATTGCTTCGGGCTGGGCAGTAGAAGGTGTAATGATAATGGTCGCTTTTTGGTATTGGCTAAAATGGATTGGGACGTACAATACTTTTACAGATACTTCTGTTTTTTTGTATAGCCAATCTGTGGTAAACGAAGACGCGCATACGGCAATGTTTTTATCATCATCAAAATATGCCGGGCAAATAAATAGCTTGCACCGATTTTCCGGTATTGCGGTTGTAAAATGAGAGGCCAAATCGCGCATAACCACTTCGTGACTACGCCCCTCGTTTATAAGGGTTTCGATATCTGGGTTATCTTCCTCGCATTGGAAAACAAGTGCCATTCTAATGGAGCGGTCTATCGGCCACTCCCATTTTAATGTGACCTCGTCATTTTCGGGCTGCCAGCTCAACTGCCGTAAATGCATAGAATGGTCTATATCTTTTTTAAGAATAAAATTTCTGTTCATTGGTCAATATCACCATCACCAGTATCGTCGATATACAAACTTCCATAGAATAAATCTTCCAAATCGAAGGCCCCTGCATGATACAGCACTGCAACATGGTTGGCATTTTCGTCTGTAAATAAGTTCATTCGCCCAAACCCGCGTTCCTCGTAGCGGCGTTTTACATCCGCTGCGCCCTGAACCGGCATAAACAGGTTAATCTCTGTATGCAAGCTGGCATATCCCGTTTTAAGGCGAATATTCCACCTGCGATGGTTAAATACCCATTCGCCCAAGGCGGTAGAGATATCACTGTGGCCGCTTGTGGCAATAAGCTCGTGAAGCGTGTCCATAATTGGCCTGTCGAATGGCTTGGACGGCAAGATATGATTGTCAATATATGCATCCAGCCGCTTCAAATATTGTGGAAATTTTCCTTGAATAAGCGCTGTTGTCATTCCCGTAGACAGCTCTGCCAATTCATTATAGTTAGAACTTGCGTACATTTTGAAAAGATTACGGAAATAATCCGACGCGCGAGGGGAAAACGGTGCGAATGTATCGTCCAAAATTTGCGACTTTTGTGTATACCTGGCGATCGTATCGTTCACCTGCTCTAAAAATTGCAGCAATTCTTGGTGCGCATCACTAACATGGCTGCATCGTTTTTTTAGAACCTCTATTTCATCATGCCAGTACTGAAAATGGGCCAACCTCAACATATATTCAGATGCAATAACGTATGGCCATAAATCTTGTGAGATGAGCGGGGAAAGGCGGA
>Ga0123355_10001730_pt1 | contig 30446 bp, 28 predicted proteins | sample TergutEmb28metaG_3_FD_89872 | JGI IMG/M metagenome (GOLD analysis project Ga0123355, IMG submission 89872) | Embiratermes neotenicus P1 segment gut microbial communities from Petit-Saut dam, French Guiana - Emb289 P1 | ecosystem: Host-associated > Arthropoda: Insects > Digestive system > Gut ... | reverse complement strand
CAGTGTTTCGTTGTCGATGTGTTTTTTGGAGCGCCGGATCCGAAAACAAACGAGTGTGGAGGTCGGGGGGGGGGGGGGGGGACCCCCTTCAAGGCATGTTTACCTAACCGATCTTATGGAATTAATGGCCGAGAAAAACGCAATTCAGAAGCAGTTCTTAAAGCAGTCAAGGGCAAAATTTTAACCCCAGGCCACTCAGAGCCCAGTGACTTGATGAAGTGCCACAGATGATTATTAAAACATGATATTAACCCTTTGACGCCCAACGACGACTATAGTGGTCGCACCTCCCCGCTAACCTCTAAACGTTGCATTTTTTATGTGTATTCAACAAATATAGGCACTGAATATTTTAAACATAATATATACTCTCCGTTCTTTTCCTCTTCAAAATGCAGTTTGTTTCATAAATCTAACGTATTTGGTTCCTGTTTTATTCACATTTTATATACAGGATGTGCTAAAATTTAAAAAACAATTCCGGCGGCAAAAGGTTAATATATTCGATGTATTAATGCTGTGTTTTGTAAGGACTTCACAAGCCGCTTCGGAAAGGGTTGAGAGCCACAAGTGGCCCGCGGGTCGTGGAATGTAACCTTTGTCCTCGGACATTAAGTGTAACAGTGAAAAAGGCCTTTGTAGGTAGATAATATCTTACAGTCACTGCATAACTGACGAACGTATTTTTATTATTTAAGTGATGTTATGCGTAATTTCTTTCCCACCTACATTGGGCAAATCATAAAATAAAATCCTAGATTGCATTGTTCTTAAGCGACCTTCTGTCATAATAACACTTGCACAACCTAAAAGTTGTAATTTGACCTCTATGTTTACAGAGAAGAATTTAAGGAATATCAAATATTTTATAAGAGATACAGACAGGCGCATCCATTATAATGACCTTGGCATCTCTGGCCCTGGGGGGGGGGGGAATGTGACAAACAAAAGATTTACGGGTTTTATATTTATCAATTTACAATTCATGCCAGCCTCTTTTTTTACGAAAACGCAAGGACAATTGTGCTAACTTGCCTTTGTACTTCCACTAGATCATAACTTTTCCATCTAGTGAATGTTAGAACCAAATGGTTTTGTTATCGCTGTGATTTTTGTTCACAGCATTCTGTATCAAAACAATAATAACGTTTCCTTATACAGATGAACATTTTTGGGAATTCACCTCCCCTGATTTTTTCCCAGATCTTATTATGCTCAAGAAATACCCTCAATTTTTCTTGAGGTAGAAAATTATTGGAATCATTACGGAACATCTAATGTGTTGTTTCAGTATTTGTCTGGTTTTGGCAATGAATTTGTCTCTGAAGATCCTCGATGTCCTGGTTCTTTACCAATTGGGCAAAATAATCCACAGAAATGTCCTTATGGTCTGTATGCAGAACAGCTTTCAGGAACTGCTTTCACAGGTATGTATGCTACAAACTAACAGAAAAATAGTAAATATTAGTGCTATTGAATAGTTTTGTGTGTTGAAATTACATTTGTATGGGACTTTACTTATTGGGAATCATATATTTGATTGTGATACTGGAGGGTTTCTGGGCAGCATTGTTAAAAATTTCAGTTTTCTGGGATATGACACCGTGTTGACGGGTAAATGGCTACTTATGTGTCAACAGGTTCAGACTGTCTGGGCCCTGAAATGGAGGCAGCCGCAACAGAGCTTCATGTTCCACAGATTTGGAACTTCAAAAATTTGGTTGTGCAATACCTATTGGAATTGTTTCTATATATTCAAAAGCATAGGTTCTGGTCGTAATATTGTGTTTGTCATTCATATTTTTATTAGTGCCTGTATTTTACTATCGGTGTTCATTACTACAGAAGGAAGGAAGAATTTACGTGGTTCAGTTTATCTCACTCATCAAAACATTAGGTAAATAAGTTGTGATAGATGGACCATAACAATAGAACAGAATTTCAGCTGAAACAAGGTCCAGAAGATAGATTATAGGTAAAAACTTTTTGATGACAGAAGAAACAGACATAATTACAGCACCCTTAATATATTTCATACAGTTCTTTTGGAAGAGGGGCAGTTAAAAGAGTCAGCTCTGACAGAAAAAGGCATGCACATGACATATCTAACCAAAGGAAGAACATCCTAATGAAGACCCCTAAAGAGATAACACTTTGTTTTTTTGTACTAAGTAGTAATTTGGATGATGATGGTGACAAGGAAGATGTTTTAATTCAAGGAATACCTCTACAGGATGTAAGCATTTATAGTAACAAATATGAACAAACAACTCAGCCTTATAGAAGTGAAGTTGTTGTTGTTGTCCATGTTGTCATAAACACAAAAAAGGGGAGCAGAGGTATAGCTTCATTTATTTTTCACCTGGACACTAGATGCAGGTAAGTGGTCAACATCAGGCCCCAGCCACTTTTCCTTCAAGGGAAGAACGCCAGTATCAATTGAATGGGGTTAGATGGACCGCGTAGACAGTTTGAAAGATTTGGAGAAGAGAAATATCTCTCCCCTGCCTAGTCACTATAACAACTACATCACCACAGCTCCCCAGAAATTGATTTACAGAAATTTATAAGTTCTGCCTGCTTGGTGATGGGGAGTTGGAGGGAGGGGTTGGGAGGAATCTTGACCCCATAGCAATGAAGGAGAAAGTCTATGCTATAACACCTAAGCCACATGGGACCCACTCACAGGCATTTGCATAGCACAAGATACTTACTTACTCCATGGAGCAGATTCCTTCTTGAGAAGCTAACGGGTTTGCAGCTAGTCAAGAAATCTCCTGCATTTTATGGAACCCGAAGGTTCATTACCACATTCACAAGTGCCCACCACCTGTCCCTATCCTGAGCCAGCTCGATCCAGTCCATACCCCCCACATCCCACTTCCTGAAGATCAATCTTCATATTATCCTCCCATCTATGCCTGGGTCTCCCAAGTGGTCTCTTTCCTCCAGGTTTCCCCACCAAAACCCTGTACACGCCTCTGTCCTCCCCCATACAAGCTACATGCCCCACCCATATCATTCTTCTGATTTTATCACCTGCACAATATTGGGTGAGGAGTACAGAACATTAAGCTCCTCATTATGTAGTTTTCCCCATTCCCCTGTTACCTCATCACTCTTAAGCCCAAATATTCGCCTCAACACCCTATCCTCACACACCTTCAGCCTACATTCCTCCCTCAATGTCAGCGACCAAGTTTCTCACCCATACAAAACAAGAGGCAAAATTACAATAGTAAAGTATATGTCATATACAAGGAAGTTTCTCCACATCTGAGACAAATATAACTTTAGGCATGGTTATGAAAGTGGCTGATAGGACTTCAAAACAGTGACTCTTAATTTGTACATCATAAGTGGTTGATATGTCATGTTGCAGGTCATTTCATTTTAATTAATCACTGAAAGAAAATTTCATGTTTACAATTTAATGTTATTATTAAGAAAACTATAAATTTAATTTCAAATGTTTTTTCATGTAGCTCCACGTGCAGAGAACAAAAGATCTTGGCTGTATCGGATTCGCCCATCAGTGATTCATCGTCCCTTTGTTCACTTCAAGAACGATCATCTTTCTTACAAGTGGGATCAAAAACCAAATCCCACACAGGTACACTGTTACTTTAATGTTGTATTTTGATTCCATATTTAGCAAGTTACTTCTGACTTGTGTATAATCACTTAATTACATGATCTGAACTATTATGAAATATCTTATTGTTTAGGTTATTAATTACAAAATAGAGTGTGTGCAACTGAGTTTATGGAAAGCCAAGAACCATGTTCATTAACATTTCACTAATATTTTAGTTTGTAATGCCTGAGGACACACTCCTTTTAACATAAGACCTCCTGTAACTGCAAAATTTATGTTCAGTCAAATTACTGTGTGTAATGTGTATGGAGTGTGGACGTGGGTGTTTAAAATAAGTAACAAAACGTCGATAATATGTCAAGAACTGCTTATTCATTTCCTTTATGTATAAGCATGCTCCTTCTTTTAAGCTTTAAAAGAATCATCTTAAATAAAGGAAGACACAGTAATCAGCACAACAGAATACATGATCAGCATAACCTGTCTCACTTTTAATTTGCTTTAGTTTAATTTGCTGAAATAGCCCTTTTGTTCCTTGTATGAAAATTAAATTATTAGTACTGATGAATAGCCTCAAATGGAAAATTTTTAAAATGAATATTTAAAAATACTCTTTTAAGACATGCCATTAATGCTAACATTGCTGGCATTTTGTTAATGGACAGCAAAATATTGTGCTCTTTATTTGTTCAGAGTTTACAAAAACCGATTTTGAGCAGTTTTTAACTTAAACAGTTAATAAAAGTTTAATAAAATTCATTACATATATTACTAAAAAAATTCATTTTTCATTTCAGTGAATGTTGCTGAAGTTGAACTTCTGTGTTTGTGTTTCATGTACTCAAAGTATTGTGTGATTTATAGTTGCGATGGCTACCATTTGATGTGCCAACTTCCAGCCAGGCTGTGGACTTTGTGGACGGGCTGCACACTATCTGTGGTGCTGGGGATCCTTGTACTAGATCTGGCATAGCTGTTCATATTTTCCTCTGTAATACTTCAATGAAGGATAAATGCTTCTATAATGCAGATGGAGACTTCCTAATTGGTGAATAAAATTTAGGGTTTGATTCAGACAGTCATGTTGTGGAGAGAAAGTTTGAGAACCTCAGATTCTGTTAATAAATTATACATTAACACTAAGGTCTTCAAATAAATTATTTATTGTGTTCTTGATAAATCATGCTCATTCCATGTAAATTACTGTAACCATAACAATTTTATAACATATTTACTGTACATTTCAGTATTATAAGAAATATATCATCAATATACACGGTATTATTTCTTTATTTTACTTACATTCCAACAAGTTTTGGCTTTATTCAAATATCAACAGGGATATTTTTCCCTGACAATGGTTGAATGAAACCAAACGTTTTTGGATTGTATGTAAAAGATGAAATAATGTAGGATATATTTTTGGTTTATTTCTTATTAACCACAACCATTTATTTATTTCCCAGAAAATATCTAAAAGAATTAAGTATTAGCTGTATTGTCCTTTGACTGAATTAGGATCCCTTTCATCTATATACTATGTTTTAAATGTAACTTATATGTACCGAAAGTGCAACAAACCAGACAACAGATAGCAAAAACATATCCCACAAATGTTACAAATTCAAGATCTGTATTCTTACCACATATAGAAATTCAGCACATTCAGCCTCAGGACTTAACTCTGTGGTTTGAATTGGAACTTGATGTTGTATACACTTACATTCAGATTATAACATTTTATTCATCTATGAAGATTATATTACCCCTGTGAGTCTAAATGATACACTAACATGTATTTGTTGGTTCCCTGTTAGTGTGTAGAGTGGTATCATTAACAATTTGCTTATTAGATTATTTATTTTTGAGGGCTGTCTTACTTAGGCCAAGTTTTGCTAGAATGAATTGCCCCAAATTGCAGATGTTTTTGTCATGGTACATTTACACATGTTCCTACAGCATGACTGGACTCCTCACATTTAAGTTAACCAACAAATTCCCAACCAGCGAATTTGCACTGGTGGACCACAGATTTAGTCACTTCTATCATCAAACAACTTGTAGGATCATGTAAAATATGTGGCAAACAAATACAACTTGGAAATAACATTGGATTCTTTGTTGAACTGTGGATGCTTACTGACCATAAATGACCTCTAATTCTTTTAGGTTTCCATATTTGGTAGTTAAGTGAATCATTATGTATATGCAGGCTGAAGATCATCATTTCAAATGTTTAGTAAATACAGAATTGTTTCATGTAAGATACTGACCAATAACGCATGTCAGTTGTGTGAAACTTGTTCCTACACTTAAAATATTCATATATTAAAAAATATCAAGAACTGGAAACAAGTTCATGGACATTTCTGACTACAAATGAGCCCTCAGCTACTGATATAGTCACAATATGTTGTCTATATATATATATGTTTTAAACTGCGCACAGCAAAACTGCACAGGTCATAGCATCACTGCAGAGTCATATGCAGTACATCTATGTGTATCATTTCTTCATTATCATCAGTTGTATTAAATTCAATATGAAGAAATTATTAACAATAAAATCGTTTCAGTCCCACAGCAAGGGGTTCTGGATGTCACAACAGAGTTTGGCAAGATGAAAGTAGAACCTAACGAAATATGTGTCTTACAGGTGAGAATTTGTTTTTTTGTATTAGAGTCAATATCATATTTGAATTCCAGTTTCATAATCATCATGCTCAGGAATAGTCCTAGGCAGTTGGTTATGAGACTTGCAAAACAAAATCCTTCTAAATTGCCATTTATGTGCTGATGTTTTTTAATGGGATTGCACATATTTATATTTTTATCCTCAGCAAGGTATACGGTTCTCTATCAGTGTCAATGGACCAACACGTGGATATGTCCTTGAAGTTTTTGATGGCCATTTCCAATTGCCATCTCTAGGACCAGTTGGTAAGTCTTGACTGCTGCTGTGACTAAAGAAAATCACATTACCTATGTACAGATTTACCTCAGTGTGGAATTTTCACATTTAGATAGCAGCAACAGCAAAATTTGAATGGTGGGCATCCTTTGTAGTCATGGCTTCATAATTTATTTTCCACACGGCATTTAATGTAGCTCCTGATGTGTAACCAGTTTTAACCAACTAAAGCATTTGATTACTAGTCATTAATTAATTACAAAATATATAAAGTCATGTAACATAATGCATACATCTTATTTCAAATGGCAAACAAATCCACAACATAAAAATACAATTTCAATGATTAATAGTTGCTAGGTTTACTATCAAAATTAGGAGTTATCTATACCTCCCACTTACATCTACTCTGTGAACCACCCTAGTTGTGTTCAATAAGATCTGTGTCAGTTCAACATGTTCACGAATTTTTATGATGACAGATTTTGGTTTAATATTTTGAAGCCTACTAGAGTTTAGTGTGATATTTTATGGTATTGTTATAGTTGTATATTAACTTTTAATGTTTCCCTTTTCATGGAACTTTTCTTTTACTTGCCAGTTCTGACACATTGTTCAGAATATCAATTCCTACATAGTAATTCTTACTGTTAATTTTCAGGAGCAAATGGTCTTGCAAATCCCCGGGATTTCTTGTCCCCTGTTGCATGGTATGAAGACAGGGATGTGAAGGGCTACCAGGTGATATCCAAGTTTCAGGGTCACTTGTTTCAAGCTGAGCAGGACCACAGTCCATTTGATGTTGTTGCTTGGCATGGAAATTATGTTCCATACAAATACAATCTGGCCCTATTCATGGTTGTCAACGCTGTGCAGTTTGATCATTGCGTAAGAACATTTTGAGTAACATGTTTCTCACCATACAATTGTTATTATTAGGATCCTATCCATCATTCTGAAAATTCATAATCTTAAAAAGACATCCATTTATTTATTTCTTCAATTTCTTTATTACTCTTCAGCATTTATTTTTTATACTCTGAAAAGTTAATGTTGTTTCCTTGCAATTTTTATTTTACTTTCATTTTTTTTAAACAAAAAATTAGAGCTTTTATTGTCCCACCTGATACCTTTCAAATTTATTCTTGCTCTAAAGTTTCTTTATAAAAAATAGTCACTGTACAATTGTTCTTTGCAATACATTTTGTTGAATAATAAATAGGTTTCATTGTATTTGTCAAGAACATAGTACATTACTTTGACAGATGCAACACCACAGAATAGAGGTTTCATGTCAAGTCTAGCTATTCTGTAAAAATCAGAACACATGTAAGAGACTTCTGCACCAGACACAAAAGCAGAAACTGCTGAAAATCAATTCCTCTATGAGGCCATGACAGAACCTCTATGAAAGACTGCCACGAATCAGTTATCAGAAATACGTTAGGGAAAACAAAGTGCATTGCATGAAGGTGTTGTTAACTCTAGATTGGGAGAGCTTATAGAAACATTTCCAGTTCCTTGTGAATGTCTTAGTTACAACCTAAAATCATATTTGCAGCTTCTTTGTGAAAAAGGACCACTGAATATTCACCAAAGTTGTTTATATGAAATTATGTACATGTTGAGGAAGTGTGTGTCCGACACTGAGGCTTTGCCTCTCGAGCTCAGCTGAGTAGATATTATTTTAGTCTGAAAATGGGGATGAACCTGGTCACCAAAATGTACGATTTTAATTATTATTTATTACTTTTATTGATTCTAAAACATGAAGCACAAAGTCCGAGAAGTAAATAATCTTACTTGTACAGTTCTGTATTGAGAGAAAAGCACAAAGATGAGCCACAAACCTGTCAATCAACTCACAGATATTCAGGTGTATATTATATGTAGATCATGAACTCTAATGATATACTCTGCACTCACTGCTACCTTTATATGTAATGTTAATTTGTAATTAAAATGTTACAATTTTACATCAGGATCCATCCATTTTCACGGTGCTAACATGTCCATCCAACAAGCCAGGGACAGCAATTGCTGATTTTGTTATTTTCCCTCCACGGTGGTCTGTGCAAGAACACACCTTCCGCCCACCTTATTATCACAGTAAGTACATCATGTACCCAGCATTATCGAGTGAGCAAATGCAATACTTTCCTTCTTACATTCCAGCTACTTGCAAAAGTGTCATCATCATCCTCACATATTTGTTTTGTACTACAAACAGCTTTGGAACAGGATGTATACTATGTGCTACACAATAAATGTGAGCAAGTGAAGAGAGATACAGAGTACAGTATGGTTCCACCTCTTTCCCTGCAAATGTTGTTACCACACAGCCCCATCCAATGCTCCTCCCAGTATGAGAATGTCTGGCCATCTTAGTAAAATTGCTAAATGCTGAAAACCAAAGTTACACATTTCACTTTTTCAGTACATAGAATGTGATTACTGAATTCACCTTTAATAGTATTTTGTGTAGTTACTGGAGTTTGCTTCTTCAATGAAATCTATGCTGTTTTCCTAAATAGTGTAACATTTACGAATTCTCTTCCTACATATTCTCTTCGCATTTCTTGTTTCTTTCTACCTGTATAGGGAATTGCATGTCTGAATTCATGGGCCTCATCTACGGAAATTATGAGGCCAAAGAAGAAGGATTTTTACCTGGTGGAGCTACACTGCACTCGATGATGACTCCTCATGGGCCTGACACACAGTGTTTTGAACGCGCTACCAGTGAAACTTTGTCTCCCACAAGAGTGGCTGATGGCACACAGGTAAAAACTTATACTTTCTACTACCCTTGCAAAAAATATCTTTCAAAGTGTAAGATCAATGGACCACAGTTACCAGACATTTGGGAGTCGCAGACTTCCATTAAAGGATATATCTATACAAGTAATATTTTGCTTTGTCTCACCTTTCTTAAAAGGAACAAATTATGTCACATGGGAATGTAGAATTGGTACACTTGGAAAGGATGCAACATAAATAGGGTCTTCATCAACTGATTCTGCATGTGAGAAATCTGTTGTCTGGTGCTAAAAAATGCCAAAATTACTAAAGAATGCAAGACTTAAATATCTGGTTCAATGATAGAAATATATCATTTAATGCAGAATTTCAATGAGCCATATTCTGGCAATAGTTATGTTATATAAAACCTTTATAAGACTGATACTTATAAATGGAAGTGAATGTTGGTCCATCTCAAAGAAGGATGGAAATATGCTCCAAATATTTGAAAGAATATTAAGAATGATTTACAGTCCTATTAACGATAATAATATATGGAGAACAAGATGTAATAATGACCTTTATACACTTTACAATGAATTTGACAGTCAAAGTGATGAAAATAGGAAGATTCAGGTGGCTGGGACACCTCTTTAGAATGCAAGAACTGGATCCTTGCACAAAGCTTATTCTTCTTATACCAGAAGGCACTTGACATGTAGGAAAACTTAAGTTGAGGTGCCTTGAGTTAATTGAGGAAGGTCTAAAGAACACAGGCATGAGGGTCTGGTGATGCAAGTCACAGGAACGAGAAGAGTATAGGACAATTTTGGAAGAGGCTAAGGTTCACCAAGGACTGTAATGCCAGAAGAAGAAGAGTAGGAAGAAGAGGAGGAAGATGAGAAGGAAGAAGAAGAGGAAATGAGGAAGAAGAAGTGGGAGGAGGAGAAGAATAAGAAGAGGAAGAAGGAGAAGAAGAAGAAGAATGTTCTAGTAAAGGAATGTCAGTTCAACATTATTATACAGTGTGTCCCACTCGCTACCGAACCCGGCATTTCTTTAATAATTTTACCACTAATTAGGATATTGCAACGAAATTTGAAGCAGACTTACCTCATTGTGTAAGAAATGTAACGACATCATAACATGTGCTGGAAGTGGCCACCGTTTGTGTCCAAACAGAATTGAACCCAGTGCACCATATTTTGGAAAGTCCTTGCCAGTACGTCCACTGTCACTGCCTGAGTTTCTTCGGTGATGTTCGCTTTCAAGGCATCTATGGTTCGTGGTTTGTTTTGGTAAACTCTCCCTTTCAGATATCCCCATAAGAAATAATCAGGCGGTGTCAGATTGGGTGAGCGCGGTGAAATCACGTGGTCGCCGAAAAAGGACTGAATTTCGGCCACGCTGGTGTGTGAAGTGTGGGAAGTCGCTCCATCCTGCTGGAAATATCCAATTGAGAGTTTTGATTTACAAAAGTGTTGATGATTTCCATACATGCAACTGTTATGATGGTTGCACAGAAGAAGATGGGATCAATTATGTGCCGCCGGGACATCCCACACCAAACACCAATTTTCTCTGAATGAAGGGGTTCTTCTTTTTATCGCATTGGGACACATTCCTCTTCATTTCTCACACAACGAAGGTACTCCTGTTCAAATTTCATTGCAATATCTTCATTGGTGTTAGAATTATTAAAGAAATGCTGGGTTTGGTTGCGAGTGGGGCACACTGTATATTAAGAGCATATTTTCATGTTTACCATTTTAGCATGTAATTCCAAAGAGGTTTCATTGCATTATTTTTTCTGTACAGCTACTCTCAGCACAATTACACAACATTCACTTATAATAACTTCGAGACACAACAGCAATTCTTTCATTGCAGGCCTTTATGTTTGAGAGCTCACTGAGTCTTGCTGTCACAAAGTGGGGTGAAGAAACATGTCAGAAGCTGGACAACAATTATTACCAATGCTGGCAAGCACTCAAGAAACACTTCAATCCAAAATGGCAACCGGGTGCACTGTAAAGGTCTATCACCATTTTCAAGAATCATAAACCTAGACCAGGGGTTCTTAGGCTTTTTTCAGTGGGACGCAGATTATGTTATGAAATATAATTTGTGATACATATTTGTTTCAATAACAACATACTTCAATTTAATTACCTGAATGCTGTCTATGAATTAAGTACATTATTATTATTATTATTTTTAATATACAATTAATGCTTCAGAAATAATGTACTTGTACACAGTAATAACAATATTCAAAAGGTATTAATAATTAGTTTATTAGTTGGTAATACACACATTTTATAAAAGCACAAATATTAGACCAGCACACAATTAAAACAATGATTTAGCTTCAATGTGCACAAGCTTTAGAAGTTCTTCCAACTGTGATCATGTGTTTGAAAGACTGCACCTTCAGTAGTTGCCTGGTTGCATTCAGCTTCAAAGCTTAGTTTTTATGAGTGCTGAAAATCCTGCTTCACACCAATCATTGGAATAAAATGGTAGCAAAACTATCACAGCCTTATTTCTCAGTAATGGTATTCCCTTTTCCACTTTGATCCAGAATGCAATGAAGAATTGTTTTTAAAAACTGTAGCACTCTCTCATCACTTCTGATCTCAGTACACCGCTCATGAAGGACAGCTATGCATGACATGTCACCAGCCACAGTTTCTGTAATTAATGTTAGGTGGGCTCAGCACTGAACCATATTTAGTCACTTCCTCCAGGAGGTAGCGGAGTTAGTTCTGTAAAATGTTCCATGATAACATTTTTTGAAATAGAAAATACAACATTTAAAACTTCCTGAAGCAAGTTATATGTCAAGTCATGAGAGAAGCAATCTTGTTTTATTTCATTTTCCTCTTCCACATAATGTTTTCCTTTGAAAGCTGTCAACTTCTCTGTTAACCCAATCAATGTCATATCAAGGCCTTGGATTGAAATATATGACATATTGATTTTGGCAAATATGTCTTAAAGAGTCTATATGTTGTGGTTACAAGGTCACTTCACATGGTATCACACAAAACACAAAGATTACACCAACAGCCATTCAAGATTGAGTCTCTAGCCAACTGCAGCCTATGAAAATTTTAATTAGGAAATCCTCATGTCAGTGGGTGAAAAGTGAGTCAATTCATGAAGGCTCCATATTACAATCTGACACCAGTAGGATAGGTGAAGTAGCCTGTGCCTTCACGGGTGGGAGAACTGATGAAAACTCATTCTGTGACACATAAGGCAATGGTCAACTCTTTAAATAAATGTGGCATCAGCAATCCCTTTGGTTGCACAGAATATAACACTATTTGAAGAAAAATTACTTTTCCACCACTTTTTTTGTGGGTTACTCTATGATTGTGTATCACAGACTATAGAGTGTACAATGATTGACTGATGAAATAATTGAAAATATTTGGAGGTGGTCACACCTAAGATATGGTCCAGAACTTGCCAGGATGAACTGAGGAAAACTATGACAACCCTCAGTCACGGTAATCGTCATTGTAAAAAACTGTCCTAGATTTCTGAACAAAGTACCTTTCATAAAATGAAATGAGGTTTTTTCCAACATTGCACGTTCAAATATGTGACTTACATCACAGTAATTCCTTCCAGGAAACAGATTACCCACACAAAAGAATAGGAAAATGGACAGTCTATGGTGCCTGGGAAAGTAGACCATACAGTAAGATTTTAATTGAAATAATAATAATTTACTGGATTTAGTCTCAATTCTGTTGCAAACCTGTTTTATTTTTAACTGCTTGAAATATTTAAATTCAGACACATTTCAAAAGTATGCACTTAATATGCCCCAATTCCTCATTTCAAGGCAATTTAGGACTCATCTGATCTACATTTACTTCTGACTGACTGGAACGGGTATACACAATACTTTGAAAAGTGAATGTTAACTATGCAAAACTTCTTAAGACAACTAATACTGCACACTTGTTCCACATTTCACACAAACACAAATTGATATTTTACAGAACTACGAACAATACAAGTTTAAACCATAATGGCTGTTTAAAACTACATCGTGCATAAACAAGATAAAGAATGAATATAAATACTGTGAAGATAACAATGAAAGATCAATATGTTCCCTTTGCCAACCAAATGACTGAACTGTATTTATCTCTATAATGACTACACATACATAATGTTGTTTACAGGATATGCAACATATCTGATAAAAAGTGGCAAAAATATAGTCATAACACATACCAAGCACATCCTTAAAAGAATAAATGACAGTAAGGTGGAATATTAGGGAAATAAAATGAATATTTATTAACACATTTTTTGACTACTGAATGAGACCAATTCCCCTAGCATAAAACAACATTACAATAAGATGTATCAACATGTTATTTCATAATATTCAGCTGAAACTGCACAGTAAGATTTCAGTATGTCATCACCACTATATAAATTATCTGGCATGCTATCATATATTCACTTCAATTCGGTATTGGAAAAATGCTCAGAGTGAAAACAGACACACAGAATCCATTAATATGTACTATGGAAACCTATAACAAAAATCAGCATGTTACACTCCACCAACATTTTCCATTGTTTTTAAGAGCACTGATTGTACAACTCAAGGTAGCACTTAACTACTCCTGACGCTAATGTAATTAGAACAGGATGTGAAGTTTACTTTTCTTGGTTACAGCTCACACCTACAGAAATATGCTAAACAGGTAATGAAGTTTATACACATATATGCTGAGATTGCTGTATCACAGAATAGAAAATTCAACTGAAGTATTTCACATTTAAAAGGTACTACTTGTTGATACACAACAAATATTAGTTCCATTTTACATATGTTTTAATGATCTTTATTCAAAATATTTTATGCCTCATTACTTGAATTTGTGGAGCACAAGAAAATACCTCTAAGTAATATAAATTCCAGAAAATTCTAACTTCATGGGCGTAGTGGTGTGACTTTTAAAAAGCTGTCATGTTTGTGTGTAAATATATAATCTGTGATCATTCACTGCAATTCCATTGTACACAGCCGACACACTCTGTTTCAGGTAATAAGTAATACAAACTGTTACCAAGTAAATAACAATAGTATGGTCAACCTGAAAATTTGTATTTTGCATACCAAATTAATTATGTAGGTCATGAACAAAAATATATATATATACAAAAAGCATACACACTTAGCATATGAGACAACATTGCAGCCATCACTTATGTTAAGTACCTCCTTAAATCAAACTTACAGATGTACAGTCAAGCGATACATGAATAGATGCCTGACTGCAAGAGTAACATCAACATAAACTGAACCCGTAAGACAGGTTGTACCTTGGGTCACACATTCCTAAACATTATGAAATGTGTAGTAAAATACAAGTTAATTAGGCAAAATAAGGTTCTAGTTCTTGACCTATCACATAAAACTGGCCACACACGTATTCATGACAATGCAACCAAGCTAGTGGTGTATTTTAGATACAAAGTTCTCACACTGGTGAATGCTAACATTATAGTTTTTCTGGAGTGTGACAACATATAATCTGCTTAACAGTTCGTAACCACGTACCAGACGACACAGTATCATATCTCAGTTGACTGTAATCGCAATAGTGGCATAAATTCACGTAAGATGAATATTATGATGTCCTATAGCAAGTAATAGCAAAATCAGTGTTAAATGAATTTCTTTATAAAGTTTCCCCAATTTCAATTTCCTAAGTAAAGATTACAGTAACTTCTATCATACAGTGCACAAGGGAAATGCCCAGCTAATGACATTACACACACGCAGACACACGACACTCGCCCAAACCTTTTAAGTTTCCAGTAGCGAAAATCAAGACATTGGTTGATACAATCATTCTGAAGTCAGATCTGTTCTGGCTATGATTTCACAATAACTTATGATGCTCCAGCTTCCAGTTCTGATGCAGGAGTTTCAGGTTCTTCATCATTATATATGTTTTCTGCCATTTGCCAAACCTACAACAGACCAATGAAAATACATTATTGCTACAAAACACAGACAGTGATTAATAATCACTGAATGAAAACTCATAATTCTTGTCAATGATGTTTCTCATCTTCAATGTTATAAAGTATCTAACAAAAAAATTGTATTTTTAATTATACATAAATATTCTAAATAAAACACTAGTTTTGCTTATACCCACTACATTTTGGTTATCCATGGATGACTTGTAATGCTATTTAATCTCCTATGGAAATTTTGTAGATGTAAAAACAGGTGTAAATTGCACTCTTCAGTGTCACATGGATTTTATACATCTGTATGTGCATCACTTAACATGTTTAAACAGCAAACAATAACACAAAACAGACAGAATATTAAATAGGAACAGAAAACGATATAAGGAGGGCACAAATAAAAGTGCTAATAAAAAAAATATTTCTGCAATGATAAATACAATTGCAACAATATCTGCTGTACTGTACTGCAGGCAATTATCATTTGGTATGTTCAGAAATACACCAAATTGGGCAAACTGATCAAATGTAATTGCTATAAACCTCATTTATGGAGAAAAATTCATTGCCTAAAATAACATGTTTAAATTGTTTTCAAGTAACACTGCTCTACTAGTAAATTTCTGACTCTCCGAATCAAATGTGATTTACCTTCCGTTTCCAACTAACTAAAGGCTACCTCTGTACACATATCAATGCCCATGTCCTACCATCATTCATATCTTACCTGCATTATATTGTCTTCAGAAACTGAACAAATTACCCAAGGTTCATTAGGATTCCACGAGAAGTCTGAAATCTTTGCAGTGTGTCCACCATGAATGAACTGTGAAAAAAAATTAATCAGTATTAATCACAGCTAATTTCTTAAAAAGTGTTCAAGGTGATGTGCCCAGTTGTTTCCCCTCTTGAACATAATACTAGGTTTTCTCAACTGAACAGATGTCATTTGGAAGGCTAGTGTTCCTCTTGCACTTTACCAAGGAACATTTTAAAAATTTCTGATAAGGGATGGCACAGGGCCATATGTTTCCCGACAGCCTACCTCTGAACTCAGTCACAAATTCAGACTTAAACAGAGTCCTCTGAACTGAGAGAAGCTGTTGGTATATTTGGGCATAAATTATGAACATAACTGCAGACTCAGGGTTGCACAACCAAGATTAGACTTCTAGCAAAGGGACGAATTCTTCATTTTGCCACCATGGCCATAGTGGTTCTAACCCCCCACTCCCTATCTCCTATCCAGTAGCTACTGAGACACTTTCCTGGGAGTGCTAAGGTCCAGCAGAAGTAGCGGGTAAAGGAATCATGTAACTGAAAGCAAGTAATATTCCCTTCAATTAGTGATGACTTGATAGGCAAACTGGGATTAGTTTTAACAATATTGCATAAACATACTGAACATACCAAGAGTTCTGGAGGTCCATCTTCTGCATCCTCCCCAGACTGCTCTTCTCCAATTTTGCTAAGATCCCAAACATGCAAACGCCTGTCTGTGCCACTGGATGCTAAGATTGTTTCATTATGAGGTGACCACTGCACCTGTATCAAGAACATACAATTTTTAACAAATAAACCACAGCACAATTTTAATCACTGTCATTCTGATAACCAACTGATTACTGGGACTTCCCAGCTTTGATTAAAATAATGCTGTATGAGTGATTAGCACAAAATGAACATAGTGATGAGACTGCATCTGTCTGTCTCCAAATTTAATCTCTGAAACTACACACACAACTTACTGGAATCAGATCTTGTGCTTTTCTCAATATCGTGTAATAAAATTTAGTTTATTACACTGTTCATTTTATTTCAAGATCTCGAAGTACACCTTACCTGAAAAATTTCATCTTTATGCGATTCAAACGAATGGAGTTTCAGCTTCAAATTTCTAAGATCCCACAGTGCAACAGTCTGCAAAAGTCATATAAGTATTCTTAGCATAAATAAAAGCATTGCATTTAGCAACATAACTTCTGATGTTAATTTCCTTCTTACACAAGGACTTTAGAAACAAGCCCTTCCTTTATTCTGAAACCTGCCAAGAGCAGATTTCTAAAACTCAGTCCAGACTAAAACACACCAAGTTTATACTTAGTTGTGACTGCGGTATGGGTACTTAACATGTAACAGAGAAACACTGCTACAGTATGTAAAGATGACACAATAGTTAACATTACAGCACTACCACCAAATAAAAACTACCTCTAAATTTAGGTATAAGATCATTTTCAAGTCACATTAAAAATTAAATAAGCAAATATATATATATATATGTTTGTGTGTGTATTTCTTCTTCAGTACATTTACCATGGATGAAAAACTGGAAGGAAAAATATACACCTTGAACATTAAGTAAACCAAGAATATAAAGGCATTTTACCTTATCAGCACTGCCTGTAGCCAAAATAAATTCTGAATAAGGATTGAATGACAGACAGTTTACTTCTGCTGTGTGCGCATCTACTGTGTGTGATGGTTTGCTTGTATTATTGCAGCGAGTATCCCAGATCATTAGTTTCTGATCATCAGCTACTGAACCAAACAAAGATTCATGTAGCAAATGCCAGGCAACATCCTGGAATGGACAGTAAGCGGTTAGAGATGTTAAGTCAATCTGAACCAGACTGCTGAGAATTAGACAAAACCATATTTATATTCAAAAGAAAAGAATAAAGCAGTATACTTATCTTAATCAACTACACACAAATTACACAATCATGACAAATGTAACACATTTTATACACAAGTTTACATCAGAAGTTACAGATTAAATTATCAGCTTATCAGATGACATATTTTATGCTTATACCTCACCTAACATCTCGTATTTGCTCTTCAGTTACGTGGAGAAAACCCTGGCACTTGCCTGGGCAGGCTGAGAAAAACAATGAGAAACATCAGGCAAGATAGCCAGCCTACCCACTTGACTGCAGCACTTTATACATTTACATTGAGTTCTTCTTTGGATTTGCCCGTGCATGTCTTGCACATCAACTTGTCCAGGCAAATGTATGTATGTTTGACATACATGTTTCCATCAACCACAACACATTTTACTAGTCTTGTCACTACAAGCTACATGTTTCAGTCATACTGACCATCATCATGCATTAAATACATGATTTGAAAACCCAAAAAATTATTATATACCAAGAAAATGCAAATACAAATATTGAAAATAAACTTCGCCTACAAACACAAAGTCTTAGAAAGCAGACAGCAAACCTAATAAACTAGACTGTAAATCAAAAACACAACATGTATAGAAGTAAAACACACAATCTGTCTCAACACTAACACAAAACATCTACTGCTGGCACAGCAACCCTTTACTGTTTTAAAAAGAACTTACAATTGACCATATGTACATCAGGCAACAAAATACTTGAGTTAAGGTAAAGATATTAACATCTTTTAGACCAAACAGGAAGACATACAATAAAAACCACAAATGAGCAATATAAAATTTGTTTATATTTTAACTGCTACATAAACATTACTACTGTGACCTGCACAATTTGTGAGATCTCATTAATTTAATATATATATATGCATTTTATTTTGGGTTTTAAAGTCATGTATTTCATGCCTGAAGATGGTCAGAATGACCGAAACATGTAGCAAGTATTGACAAGACTAATAAAATTTGTTGCAGGTGATAACAATATGTCTGTCAGTTTTAGTATGATATAACAATATGGGATGGCAGGAGAAAGAAATTTTTTTCTTCTCCATAATGCCCCAACCAGTTCTGGGACCGATACAGCCTCTTATTCCATGAGAACCAGGATTTTTTTCCCAAGGGTAAAGTGGCTACATGTAAAGTTGACCACTCACCACCATCTAGTGCTCAGGTTAACCCTTTAACGCCGAACGGCCACTCAAGCCCTTTAAATAAACAAACGGCCACTAAAGTGGCCGCAAACCGTGTATCGAAGTTTGGAGGAATTTTGTTCACTCCTATTTGGTTAACTGCTGTGGATCGCTATGCAACTGGACTCTTGAAGGTCAGGCTTACATTCAAGGGCCGGAATGTACCCCCTCCACCTAACCCCCTCCCAAACACCGATATATATGTTGCCACTTCCCATAAATGCGTCTTTTTCCCGGCTGACTAATATGGTTCTGAGACGCTCGCTTTCACTATCGCTTGCTCTGGGGTTCACTGTGGGTTGAAATATCAACACTGGCCTATGAAGTAAACTCTAGTCGTTGACCAGAAAGGTTGTCAGTGGCGTACTGTGCCCATATAATTCAGACAAAACTAATGCCCAAAAATCAGAGATATCCACAAAACTCGATGTTTACAGCTACAGAAGGGGCCACAGACATGCCTCGTATAGTGCTGGGGTAATCTGTAGGGGTTGTGGGGTAGTAACATGCAACATACAGCCATCAATCTAGTAACATCGTTTTGGGCACCCTCAAATAGCTGGAAATTCATACACAGTTACATCCTAGCTTTAGATATGTTTTGTTGTCACTGTAGAAGACGTTCATATGTAAGCTGCATTAGGTTCCTGAACTGTGCCAGTCCTGCAGAGGAGTGTAAACAAAGCAGACCGTTGTACGTGTCTATCGCATTGGCCGGGAAAAAATAACACTTGACGAGGAAGGTATCAGTGAAATTCTGGTTGCTGACACTGACTCTGAATCACGTTCTGAGGCTAGCGATTTTGAAAACGATTTTGAAGAGGAGGAAGAAGAGGATCAACAACAACACCACCACCACCACCAACAACAACTACAACAAGCCTCAGCAGATATCGAAACACAGGTTGCAATGAGTGATGGATTACCAACCTGGAGACTGCCTCAAGGAAGGAACACAAATATTCAACCCTTTGTCGATTCAGCAAAAGGTGTGAAAAAAAAAGTGAGGCTCCACACATCAACAAAGACAGCTCACCACTGTCTGTGTTGATGTTTTTCACAGAAATTTTTCATCTGCTGGTTGAACAGACCAACGTGTACTACCAGCAACACTTAAGACAGACAAGCCGGACCTAGCTGCCGACTGCCTGACATTATGTTGCCAGACATGATAACTTTCATTGCCTTAGCTCTACAGATGGGACACGAATTGAAAGACACACTACTTGACTACTGTTCGAGACTTAGACAGCTACACAATCCGTTTTACGGCGAGACAATGGCACGAGACAGATTTATACACACACTGTGTTTTCTGCATTTTGCAAACGATTCACAGAGACCTGATGCAGGCAAAGAATATCACTGACTATGGACACTAAGAACTGTCTTTGACAAGCTGAATGAGGCTTATGTTAAATTCTATAAACCCTCAGAGCATTTGGCAGTGGATGAGATAATTGTAAAATTCAAGGGAAGGCTTAACTTCAGGCAGTATATTCCAAAGAAAATGTTTCAGCATCAAAATTTACAAACTCTGTGATGAATCAGGGTATACGTATAACATGAGAGTGTGCTTGTGTAGAGACTCACACTTCGCCACTGATGACATGACTGCAACACACGCAGCTGTTAGGCATTTGACTAGCAGAGTTGAAGGCTTAGGACACAAAATATTTATGGACAATTTCTTTTTGTCCCCCAGACTTTTTGATGATTTGGACAGACGTAAAATAAATTCTTGTGGGACAGTGCAGCCTAACAGAAGAGACATGCCCAGTGACTTTGGACCAAAACAACTGAAAGTGAAAAGGGGTGATGTAAGGGTGAGGACTAGGAGAGGTTTGACCGCTTTAGTTTGGAAGGACAGATGAGAAGTTTACATGCTGACTAACATGGATCCACGACCAGCAGAAGAACATTTTTGTGACACAAGCAACTGTCCCATGAAACCTCACATTGTGGAACGATACAACCGACACATGGGTTACGTCGACAGTTCTGATCATATGGCTAACAGCTATTTGATGAGTCGACGTACCTTTAAGTGGACCATGAAGTTATTTTTCCACCTTCTGGACCTAACAGTACTCAACAGTTGGATACTGTTATCTTCATGTGGGGCTAAATATACCCACCGAGATTTCAGGCTCCTTCTGGTGAGGAATTTGATTGAGGAAGCTGGAAAGATTCAAGATCGCCCCACCCCCAGATTGGTTGGAAGACCAAGTGCGGCTGCAACAAATGTTTTGCGACTCGAGAGTCGTCATAACAAACACTAGCCAGCAAAATCTTCCAAACATCTCCGGTGCTGTCTGTGTTCTTCTCGCGGCCAAAGAAAGCGAACAGTCTATAAGTGCGCCAGATGTGATGTGGGCCTGTGCGTGGTGCCTTGTTTCGAGGAATATCACACAAAAGTAAATTTGTAAATTACCCTCATTGTGAATAATGTGTGTCATGATAAAACAGTGATCCAAGGTGCCACAGACCAGAATTATGTGAGTAATGAACTATTTACACCACATTTTATATAATGCATGCGATTCACAGGCCTAAATTTATTACAAAAGTAGGTGAACATTTTTTCCTGGATTAACCAATTCATAAGCAGACAGCAAAATTTTATTTCATTAAATGTGAAGGAAAAGTCTACAATATATGCTTTTTTTTCTAAGAGTAAGCATAAAAATTTAAAATCCCTAGTAAAAAAGTCCGGCAGGCAGCGTTGCTCAGGGGCATTTAATTGCAGCGTCAAAGGGTTAAGAGTGCATGGAGCTACGGCTCTGCTTGCCCTGTATGTCCTCACAGCGCAGACAAAGATAACTTTACATTTGCCTTCGATGTGCAATATTTATCTCCCTAAAAGTGACTTCTCATCTGTGTTTGGAATGCAGTACTTCAAGTATAAAGCACAAAAATTTAATGTCTTCCAATATTCAATGCATTAAGATCACACAAGTTATGTCTCTCCAAATTCAGCAGACTGAAGTGATGAGCAGGTATAAAATTTTATGCCACTAAAAACTATGTTTTACTAGTCATTACCTCAACAACTGCAGTATGGCCAGTAAAGATTGTTTTCGCATCAATGATGCGATTTTCTTTTGGGGTGGCATTAATGTCCCACAGACAAATGGTATGGTCATCTGAAGCACTGAGCAGATAACCATTCAGATTTGGATTCCAAGAAAGACCATAGCCTTCCTTTTGATGACCTCGAAGCCTGAAAATAATAAAGAAATAAACTAAACTTGAAACTTCAAACCCAACTGAGTACCTTCCATACCAAGAATTCTATGTGTTTCCTCAAAATTTAATTCATATCACTATAAATTAATGTATTACTGATATTGTGGCATGTATGGGGGAGAGGATAACGTATATAGGGTTTTGGTGGGGAAACCTGAAGGAAAGAGACCACTTGGGAGACGTAGGCATAGATGGGAGGATAATATTAAGATTGATCTTCAGGAAGTGGGATGTGGGGGTAAGGACTGGATTAAGCTGGCTCAGGATAGGGACAGGTGGTGGGCACTTGTGACTGTGGTAATGAACCTTAGGGTTCCATAGAATGCAGGGAATTTCTTGACTAGCTGGGAACCAGTTAGCTTCTCATGAAGGGCTCTGCTCCATGGAGTAAGTAAGTAAGTTAGTAAGTAAGTATTACTGATATTAACTTACACCCTTTGAACATCAAGTGAGTTCAAGCTATCAGTGCTGATGCAATACCATATGTGGCATATAATAGACTGTAGTAACTCTCAAGTGTTTATGTGGCTACACCCCTTTCAAATTAAAGTATTTATGTACTGAAGATTCAAGTTTTCTGGGACATCATGTCATGTCATCCAATAAGTAGATGCCAATGTTTTAGATGAGAACAGAACCTGCAAAACACTGGTAAATACATACCAGTTGACTGAGTGTAACATCAAAGAAGACTTGAATCTTCATCAACACCACTGTGAGAGCCCCAAATATCATGCTAACACACTCAAAAATGTTTCATTTTTTGTACTAGGCTGACTTACATGAGCAAATGAACAGCTAAATCACAGATGCAATATTTGATACACCCACCCAACTTTCAACAACAATTAATATTCTGCATGACACAATACAGTTCTTTCATCATCTGATACATGATACATGGATGAGCTTATGTATGATCATAAGCATGAATTACATTTCTTCAGTCACACAATACATAAAGACTTTAACTATATCACATGTAAATACATGGCAGATAAAGCCCTGCAATATTTCCTTGCGCATCTTTCAGGGAATTACCTAACAATAGAAATGTCTGTCAGCCCAGGTATATGTTCACATGATAAATGTTTGTATGTGAGCTTATCTGGTCTGAAGGTTACAGAAAATGGTGCTAAATTTTCATGTCTTCATACATCTTCCAGGTACAACATTTAAACACAGGGAGGAGTTCATTCACATACACATGCACGACACATAAAGTACCCCCAAATAAAGAAAGAAAGAAACAGAGACTAAGCCAAACACAAAGAGAAATCCATTCTGGTTCCTAAAATGTAACACAGCTGCTTACATGTATGGCAGTACCTGAGATCTGGGTGGCATTCTCCACTAGGATCAGGTTTTGAAGGATGTTTAGTGTAGTCAAATACCAGTACATCACTTGAAGGAGTCTTTGTTGCAATAACACATGGATTCTGAGGCATATATCGAGCTCGGTTTACCTCACCTTCATGGTTGATCTTGATTTCAATCTCAATCTTACCACTCACAGAACCAAAGCCACCAAACTCTGCAAAATGAATGTATTCTGTAAAATAAAACTGCACACAACTAAACATACAGTACTTCCTGTGTAACGTATGCACAACCTGTCAGGACAGTTAGTGTCTTGTCTGAGACTGATAACAGGCACTATTCAAATACAAGTTACAAGCACTACACTTCAGCAAACTTCCTCACTGTATCTGATTATGTCAAAAGATGATAATCTGAAGTGACCATAAGCAACAGTCCAGCGAAATGTCAACAAGTGGGGGGGAAGAAAGAAAAAGAGGGGGGGGACATGACATCCTCTGTTAATGACACACAAACTCACATGGGGAATGGCTAGTGATCTAGTGGCACTTACAACTAATACACTCAGAACTTGTGACTTAAAGTGTACAACAACAACAACAACAACAACAAAAACTGAATAAAAACTATATCACCTCCTTTCTCATTGTCATAATGTGAAGCATCAAACTGAGCATCTTCATTTGGTAACTGGACACTGGCTATCAACAAATGGTTTTGTTCATCAGATGTGTGGGTTCCTAAGATCAATCGATGCACTGAGTAGTCCTTGCCCTCTGGCCTGAAAATTTAAGAGCTTTACTATATTAAGAGTAGTTCTAACATAGAAATCAATGCTTACAAATCTAAATCTGTGACACACACTATTTAAACAAAAGCAATGATATTTTTGTGTGCATTTTACAGATTAACCATTTTATTTTGGGACCCTCACTTCTTTAGACAATTGTAAGAAATTCGAGGAAGAAAAACTCAGCCCTAGCTAATGAAACAGTTCAATAACAGCAAACAGTAACATGTTAGTGCTATTGGCTAATACTGTTGTCCTGTGTTGTAAGTTTCTTGCATAAAACAGTCTAAAAACTTGGCACAAGGCTGCATACATTGAAAAAATATGAGTATAATATTGAAAATGAAGGGGCTAACAACTGCAGTTACTATATATTTAGCATAAAAATAACACATAATCCTGATCCTCTTGATCATTTCATAACGTAACTTTCACAGCAAAAAAAATATTCATCCATGAACCAAACCCTCAGATGGAACCATAACATGTGCTGTACCTGCTACAGCTAATTCAATATATTAAAATAATTATTCTTCACATCTGGAAGTCCATCATTTCCATTAATGTTCTGCAGACAAGTGGCATACTATTGTAAATGCATGCACATGCACATCTTGATGGCAGCCACAGGTACAGTGAGGCCACAAGCAAAAGTCCCTGTGGATGGTAGAGTTGAATTTCAGGCTGTCCATTGCCTACTTACCTACTCCCTCTGGCTTATATCAACCAGCCTGCAGTATTTTTCATTTGATGAAGGTTATTACTGCCTATATATATATACACACATATACATACATACAGATTTACATGAACAGAATGGTTAGACAGGATGGGGATGCATAACATGTGAATGGAAATAGAAAGGTGTCTAACACACAGGGCTTCTTGCTGTGGCCTCAGGATATAGGAGTTTCTTTGTTTTAAGCCTGCAATGCATCCAATTGTCACCTTTTTCAGTAACAACAGTCAATTTATTTTTATCTTCATGTCCCAATACAGTAATTCCATATGAAAAAAAAAAGTATAATTATCTGTAACAGAATTGTCTAATTACATCCAATTCAGCTGTTCGATACATTTACTTTGCTGTGTTCAAAACACATAGCTGCAGGAAATGGCTTGTCAGTATAAACAAATTCTACCACGGTTGTACTAAATCATCATTTTATGAGGTGTAGTAAGAGACACTACTCAAAGTCACACACCTTTTACATGAGAAGGAAAAAATAAAATGTTTAAAGCATAAACCACATACCTGGTAATATCTGGCAGCCACTGTGCTGTCAGCGATGGCCATTCCAGGGCATGTGTCATAACTAAGTCATACAAGAATGGTGTATTTTTCTTCCAAATTTTGTACTCTTCATTGATAACACGTTCCTCCACAGCATCATCAAATGTTTCTGAAACCCACAAATATTGGGGTTGGAGGGGAGATACAAGGAGGGGGGGAACAAGCACAAAAATAATATTGCAACATTTAACAGAAAATTTAAATCATTCTCAGCAAGGAAATGGAAGTCAATCTGATTTTTAAGACAACCCTTGTTCTAATTACATGAAGCATTACAACAGGGAAAGATAAGCTTTAGTTTTCTTGAATATTGGCATAAATCTCACTGTTGCAGACATTCATGAGTAAATTTGTCCAGATTGAGCAAATTTGTCCAGATTCAGGATTAACAATGAAAACTTGCTTGCATACGACATGTAAGAGCACAATGACATCTGTGTGGTGCCTATTAAAATCACTGTCTGTACATATGCAACAACCCACGAAATGCTGACTGAACGTGGGCCATAACAAATAATTTTAACAGCCACTTTACAAGAAGGTCTAGCACATCTGAAATGTTACACCCACCAATACTTCTAATTTTCTGTCACTAATATACCAAAAATGCAGCCATTCAAACCTGTTAACATTAACATAATTTATTGTTAGGTTTTGAGCACGTGTCATGATTTGGCAACTTTTCTGGTTATTTTTTGGAAAAAATGAAAACGTGGTAATAAACTGGTGTAAAAATAAAGAGTTATGAACCACTGTAGTAACCACACTAATGGGAACTTTTATGGTATCCTATTACAGACACTACACTTTTTCACATGGGCAGCATCACTAGCAGCTATGCAGCAATAATGTTATCCACTCTATACTACACAGTCCCATAACAGAAGAAAGCCCATGGATCAATGGCACGGGTGGTATGACACGCAGACTGTATCCTGCCTGCACTGGGAATGTGCTTTTCCTTGAGAATAGTGTTGTCTTTGTTGTCCTTGGGCGTTTGACAGGTGAGAAGGTATAGAAAATGTGGACATATATCCATGCATCTGAACCCACGATCCCTGCGTCCCAAGGGTTGAAAACAGTAATAACTGCAAGAATGCATAGCCACTGTGATCAGCAGCCAAACACTTATAACTATGAAGAAACATCATGAATGGATTAGTAATCAGCATGTATGTTACTGATAAGCTCTCCCATCAGCAAGCAACCTTATCCAACAGTTTAATGAAGGAAAATATGCAGCTGGACACACGAAGACCTACAAGTTACAAAATGTGTCTGGTATTATTAATTCAGCATTGTCACAAATAAAAGGCAGAGATATCAGAATGTTATAAATCATGTTTAAAATGAACAAAGGAAGTGGGAGCTGGATGGTCTGACCAATAAGCAATGGTGACAAAATTTCTAGCATAGAATTTGACAAACATCTGTGTTACTTTTAACACTGTAAAACCGTGGTGCTCAATTCGAACCTGGAAATGCTGTGCCTGATAATTAGAGGAAGATTCATCCCCTTGCTGTCAAAAGTTCACTCACTGCCTGAAATACTCCTAGTGTGTTCGGAATAGTGTAGTCGGTACAGTTATGTGCTACTGCCTGAACAGTGTGAGGGCTGAACCCGGATGGAGGCACGGTTGTCTCTGTCCAGACTGGCCCCAAGGTCCACCCAGCCTGTACAGTGGATACCAGGTCTTTCCTATGGGTAAAGCATTGGGGGGGTGGTGCTGAACACACCACCCCCTTCAGCTGCTGAGGTTGCAAATGGGTTGGAGCTACACCTCCACCTCCCCTCTTTGCCTGCACAGGCATGTCACAGGTTGATCTTTAATCTTCATGGGAAAAAACTAATGAAAGGTAGGGACCCAGTGAACAAAATATTGCACAGAATATAAATGCATATCTTTATGCAAGAATTAAACCAACCATGAAAGCAACAGAACTGAAAGCCAATTGTTAATTACGCATATATTGGGGAGAGCGACATTTAAAAAGCTATTAGCACACACAAAGCATAGAAACTGTAAAGATGCACCCAGAAACTTGTTTTAGATGGGCAGAAATATAAGTGCATACAATAACTCACTGCTGCAAACTCACTGTATATCTCCTGCCAGTCTGCACTAGATGCCCAACCTGAGCAACTAACCTGACTACCTCAACTGTGCATCAGGAAGCCTTCTGTGTTTTAACACCACACAACATAATGGGCTGCCACCAACGTTTTGGAAGAATGTACTGCCTCCAACTTCCGAATGACACCGTAACATCCCAGCAGACACTGGAGTGTCTAGGGCAAGGAAATGGGTCAACTGTATTGGTAGAATGCATGGAATGCAGTAAATCAGAAGGGCCCACCTGCATAATCGACCCACTCCGTTGCCCAAATCACTTCGGCGTCTACCTGGCTACAACTCCGTCATCCTGAAGATGGAGGCAGCACTTCCCTCCGAAACGTCGGTGTCAAAACCCAAGCAACTACCATCTTATCAACAACCGCCGTTAAAGACTGAAAACCTATGCTGAATCGTATATACTTCATTAACCGGTCGCTGCATCCGTGTTTACACATGTTCATTACAGTTATACATGCCTTCTTGAATATAACGTCCCGCAACTAAGAAAACAAAAATATATTCAACCAATAAAACTCCTACGGAACGATAAAATCGTCATCGTGTAGCAGCCCTCGCGTCTATGGTCCCGAAACAAAACGTTAAAATATTAATATACGACCCCACTGCCAACACAATATACAAGAAAACTCAAAATGTATGTATTAATTTTACCTCCATCTTTATCGCCCATTGCAATTCAATGCACAGAAACTCAAACTGAACTCGTGACAGAGGTTTCAGCTCCTAATACCACCACAACAGCCAACTCCCGCCAAAGTTGTTATTATGTTCCGAATGAGAACCGCCTTGCTTCTGTGTTGAATCGTATGAACACATATAAGAGTCAACGATGATCTGCAATATGTGCGGACATAGTGTCACATAGAGTGTCTATCGAAAGCAGAGAGTAGCAGGCCATTTGTTAAATGAGTACGGAAGTCTATTGAAGAAAAGAATGACAGTGGTTTAGAACAAACAAAACTACATTTAATGTTTAAAATTAGAAACGCCTCGAATATGACGACGTGTTGACTGGTTATATGTTACCGACGATTACGAGCTGGCTGCCTCAGGGTTACCCTGAACATGGTGCAGCATGCTTCGCCAAAAAGGTGGTGACAGATTACCAATACACACGGCATAATACATCATGAAACTGTAATCTTCACAACAACGTTACGAAAATATCGATAAGAAATGTAATGTTAATGGTTTGGGGGTGGGGTGGGCAGATACAACGTATCCACTCATTAATAACATACGAGTTCAATGAATAGAATTAAGCACCTAAAGTGAAGTGCAGTTACAGAGGTGCCCTTTGAAGACGTTTAAGAATGGATGCATAAGTGTAGGGTTTATTAACCTCAGCACTAGCACTAAGCGGTAAGAAATCAGCTTCAGGCCCTGGAATGGAACCCCGACTCTCCGGTTGTCGAGACCGTAGCCGAGTCATGGTACTAACCCAGCTATTCCGTGTTATTTCAGGCAAATATCTACGAACATTAAATAATAAGGGAGAATTTAAGTATCATCGCGAGTTAAAAATAAGGTTTTTGTTGCACATGTTAGCATAAGCACGATATACTATCTTTGAACTGAGGTGCTCCCGCACTCATTGTCGAGTATGTTGTGCTCTCATACATAGATCAGAGTAGCTCTCATAGATGTCGCGCGTTAACGTTAAATATGGCGACTGCGAGTTTTGATGTGGGAGAGTATCCAGTGTATTAAGCAGAAGCAAGCCCGGCACCGAGGATCGTCAAGGAAATGTACAAACTTAACAGATAGTATGAAACAGCGTTGAAGTTAGTGGGCATGTAGTTTTAATTGCTTACATTACTATTTAATTATATATAACACATCAGGCACCGACTGAATCAATTTGCAAAAATGGATGAGATTCAGCTTTCTGAAACTGAACAACGCTACTTCGGAGATTTGTTTGTATGTTGTGATTCCGACAACACAGGGAAGATTCCAATCTACAAAGCCTCTGAATTATTCCGATCCGCAAACCTCCCACTTGATGTTTTAAAACAGGTAATTCGCACTCAACACGAAAGGACAAGTCAGTGTCATGGGGTTTTACAAGAAACAAATTTTGACGATCCGTTCATCACTATATTTTTCAGTTCGCTATATATTTCAGTCGACACAACAGTATCCCTTATACTTCTGTGTCGCTACGGGTTTCGGAACGGCCGTACAATCCACAGGCGAGCGTGTGTTTCGAACATTGGTGATTACATTACCAGTATGAAAACCTGCACACGACAGATTTTTCCATGTAGTGGGGCACGACATGCGATTTTCAGCATCGCAGTGGGATGATCGATGTGTTTTTTCACGACCTGTATGACGTATTTTGTTTTGTATCGCTGATGTCTTCAGGATAAAACACCCTGTGACTAGTAGCATCAGACATTTCTAAGTTCTGTAGGGTACAGTAGATTTATGTATGTGTATCTATCTAGCTATCTGTCTGTCTATCTATCTATCTGTCCATCTCTCTCTCTCTCTCT
>Ga0123355_10001729_pt1 | contig 30447 bp, 10 predicted proteins | sample TergutEmb28metaG_3_FD_89872 | JGI IMG/M metagenome (GOLD analysis project Ga0123355, IMG submission 89872) | Embiratermes neotenicus P1 segment gut microbial communities from Petit-Saut dam, French Guiana - Emb289 P1 | ecosystem: Host-associated > Arthropoda: Insects > Digestive system > Gut ... | reverse complement strand
GGAAATTTTCCCCCATTTTTTTCTTTACGTTTAAAACCCCTTTTTTTTATTTTTTCCCTTTTTTCTTTTTTTTTTAAAAAAATTCTTTTTTTTTTTAAATAATTATTTTTTTTTTTTTTTTTTTTTTTTTTTTTAATTATGCTGTAAAAGTGAAGCAAATAAAATTTTCATATATTGTTTTATACTACAGATTTTATCATTACCAGGTCAAGTTCTGAATGCCAGTAAATTGCCTTTGGTGAATGGTGATTGAACCTGCATCATTGTGATAGTTGAAGAATAAAAGACCAACTTGATGTCATTTGCTATTTTATTTCACTTCTTATGTGCTCAGCATGTTTCGGACATTAATATATCCATCATCAGGAGCTTGAGACTATTCTGTTGAATTACCACCAAGAACAATACGACCAATGTGATAATTGAACAGAATAGTCTCAAGCTCCTGATGATGGATATATTAATGTCCGAAACATGCTGAGCACATAAGAAGTGAAATAAAATAGCAAATGGCATCAAGTTGGTCTTTTATTCTTCAACAAACTGAAAACATTTTTAGTCTGGCTGTGTTGACTGAGTTTTGGAGTTATAAAGTTTTACTTTCTTGTGTTGCCAGTGCCATTGTGTTTCCTCACAAAACCCACATGCTGCAAAAATTTATCTAAAATGACCAGTTATATGTTACACATTACACATCATACTTTTACATGTTCATGGAACTAAGACTGTCACATTGAAGAAATCACTCTGTGAATATGGAAGTAGGGAGAAGAGCACAAAACATGAAACGTAACTGCGATGACTCGATGATAATGTGCATTTGTGAAGTATTTCATTGTGTTAAAATAAATATAGGTATGCCCCAGAGTTTTTCAGTTTTTTCTGCGAAATTTAGTTTTTGTTAAATATAATTTTGGATAAATGAATTAAATGTCTTACATTCATATATGAAGCTGAGTGAAATGTATTTCAATAAATGGAAATGATTGTTTTGACATTGTTTGTTATATTACCTTACAACAGTTTACTTCCATAATTTTTAGGTGTATTTGCAAAATTGTGTAGAGCAACTATTGGCTTTGTCATGTCTCTGTCTGTCTGTCCATGTGTCTGTCCATTCCAATGGAACAAATCAGCTTCCAATTGATGGATTATCATGGAGTTTGATATTTCAGTATTTTTTGAGTGTCAAGAAAACTGGAGTTTCATTAAAATCTGACAAGAATAGTGGGTCCTTAACGTGAAGACCTATGTACGTTTTGATAATATCGTGCTGATTTCTTCTTATAATGAGAAATGTTTCAGGCAAAAGCTGTAGAGAAAATCAAAACACACTTTACATTCAACAGTGTTTTTCCATAAATTGTGCCATTTATGAAATAATATGGGAAAATATTGTAGAACGAGACACCACAGATGACAATATAATATGGCATGTGCGCATTGCATGCTGGATAAATAAGGCTACAGACACACACTCAGAATATGTAATACCTACTGCTGTTCCATGGCAACAGTGGTTTTGTGGACACCTCTCATTGTTATATATGTATGTTTATTGCCTGTCACGTTAAATTCAATTTAGTTTTAGAGTGTGTAGCTGATTTTACCTTTGATGAGTGTTCTTTCTTGTATGTTACAGAAAAGGTGGATAGTTTGTCACAGTATTCCGTAACAAGAGCTTCATGTGGCTCTGATCATTCTTTGGCAATTAATCAGTGGGGTCAGGTCTTTAGTTGGGGATCTGATTCATATGGGCAGCTGGGTGAGTAAAGACTATTCAAGACTGTATTTAGACTTGGAGCCATATGTTGTGTCACTCTTGAGAACTTGTTAAAGAAAATAAGGACAGTACAAATAGCAACAACTTGCATAAATTTTGAAGTTAAGTGATTACTGAAGAAGACTCAACAAGGAATTGATAATTGTAGTAACTGTCGCAGGTTAGCCAAATTAATTAGTGTATTTCTTTATTACTAGAATTTTTTACAGTAATATGAGAAGTTAGTGGCTTCAAAATAATTTTACTACAAAGAAACCTTTTGTGTAATTAATTTGAGAGATTTCCATAATTACTGCTTATTTATACATAAATGTGGAATTGAAACTGCTTCTAAAATTAATGGTACTGAGTGAAGTGACAAGTGTATAGTTTTATGTAATCTTGCACTGACTTAAATAGTGGACCTTATAACTTGAATTTTGTAGTGTCACAAATGGCCATATGTACTGATAAGTCATTAAACTCGCTCACTCGCTCACAGTAAGTGTAAGTATATCTGTGTAATTTTAGGGGTATTCACGTGGAAGTACAAAAAAAAACCATGCAGCAACTCAGTCATGATGGCTGGTCATTGGGCATAGATTTAAATATGAAGCTGAAAGATGAACCACTGCACTGTGACATGCGGTCCTTTATAGTGTGAGATATAAGTTACTGTACACTGTTTCTCTAACTGAGCAAATGCTGTTACGCATCTAGTATTGGTAGTAATGTAACAATGTTTTATTTCAGGGACTGGTTCAGGTGAGAATAATGGTGTACAGTTAAATCCTAAGATGGTAAAGACTTTGGCAACAAGTTGTGTGATCCAGATAACTTGCGGCTATTACCACAATCTTGCACTGACTCAGAGTAAGTGTCGTGTGTTTTCTCTGAAAATAAGTATAACTTATGTATCATATGTATATTTATAGTGCATACACCCAAAGTGTTCGGGTGATTATTGCCATTTGTCAAACATTTTCCTGTGTTTAATAGTGGGTGTTTTAACTCAGTTGTTATAGTGGCTTAAGTTATATGCTGTGTGGCTAGGGAATCAGGGTCAAATTCCAAACCATTTTTCTCTCCTTTGCAGTGTGCATGGCTCTGGGCCTATCCACCTTTGTGTTGGGTGCTATTTCTTAGGATTTAAATTTGCTGGGGTGTAGACTGCCTGTATTTATGCCTTAAATAAACACAAGTGTAACTGCATATACAAGTAGGTCTCATTTTATGGAAATTATCATGTAAATTAAAAAAATAATGTAAATTTTCAAGTCTCTGTAAAGCAAAATGGTATAAAATGAGACCTGCTTTTAGTCAGTAGCACTGGTTTTGCACATCATATGTGTGTCACACTCATGGTAGAAGAGGAGATACTGTCATTCTTTTCAGATGGAACATTATATTCTTGGGGTTGTAACAGCTGTGGTCAACTGGGCATTGGAAGACGGAGTGAACAACAACAGATACCTACTCTTGTTAGCTCATTGGCTGGAATTCCTATAGCTTTCATAGCATGTGGAGGCAATCACAGCTTTGCTGTCTCTAGATCAGGTAAACTGACCAATCGTTGCCATCGTATGGTGTGAACGTGTACATAGTCTTGAACTATGTCACTTTAAGTCAGGACTTGCAGAGTTTAATGTTCTAATAAGCTGTACAACTGATTGAAACATATAGGAGAAATATTTGTGTACAACTGTGATATATTGCATTCAGTACATGTTACAAAGGTCTTTCATCAATGATTGGGACTATGAGCAATACAGTTGATAGCTGGCACCTAGGCTGCTGCTGTATCTGACACTTTATAGACTTAGGTTAGTAGAACATTCACCCACATGGTGGCAGCAGAAACCTGCATTCAACAGTTCAGTTGTGTTCTTTTGGCAGACAGTGTCATGGACAACATTGGGATTTCTTTGCCAGGCTGGTCACAGGAGGGGAATCATAATTTCGTTACCACGCTCTGAAAAGAAAGGCAAACTGTGCAGTGGAAGCATGGTGGAAGTCCTCGTCTGAAGAAATTTAAGAAAACTCTCTGCTGGCAAGCAGGTGGCCCAGGCCTTCTGCAACATGTGCAGTATACTGCAACATGTGCAGTATACTGCAACACTGCGACACACTCACCATTGCAAAATCTAGCAACAGAGTGCCAAGGGAAATTAGCATGGCAAGCATATTGCTGCATGATGAAAGGCCCATCACCAGCTGTCAGACAGCAAAAATTCTGGCATCCCTTAAGTCCACAGTCTTAACCACATTTGCCATGCTCACTTGAGTTGGCCCCTTTACATTATGCCCTGTTTGACAAGATGAAGGAGTGATTGCATGGCAGGTGATTTTGAAACAGTGATGACTTGCAGAATAGTGTCTGTGAATTGGTGCATGCCATCCAAAAGGAACTTAATGCTGCAGCCCTTAGGAAATTACTAGACAGGTGACAGTTGACCTTGGTGGAGAGTATATGGAGTGTGTTATCATGTGATAAGAGGTGCCAACATTGTCAGGTTATATTCTGGTTAAGTCCCAATCACTTGTAAATGGCCTTCCTATTTATAATAGCCATAAAATACAGTGCTTATGTATGTGAGATTTGAGGTTTTCACAGCAAGGAGTATCAGTCTACTGTCTTCTGGAATGGGATGTCATTTACCATATTTACGAGAGTATGAGAGTACTTCCCCTCTCCCCCCCACATCATAATCCTCTGTTTTCAGGAAAATGTCTGTGCAGAAGTTGTTTTAATGTTGTATGCCATTATAAAGCAATCTCCCCATTTCTCATATGATGATGATGACGACAGAAAAAATTCTTGCCATCTTCAGGTAAATAAGAGTATTTCATTTGATAGATACCAACATTTTCGAAGAACTCATTGCCCCTCTCCTTAGGGTAGAGGAATTATATCCTGAAGATGGAGGTGGCAGTTCTCCCAAAATGGTGTTGTCTATCTACCAAATTGCATGGCATTACATTCATTGAAATTTTAAGCTTAACTAGTAAATTTCAAAGTATAAAATCCTAGGATCAAATCATTTGCGTGCTGAATGGCCTGCAACTTCTTATTCACATATTTAGGATAGAATGCATACAGTATTGAACATGATGTTTTTGTATGTAAATGTGCTTGGTGCTTGTTCTGTACATATTGTGTCTTATGTTTTAGGAGCTGTATATGGTTGGGGTAAAAATTGCTTCGGTCAGCTTGGTCTCAGTGATGACCAAGATAGATTGTTTCCAAGTCAGCTGAAAACTTTACGCTCCGTCAAAGTGAAATACATTGCCTGTGGAGAAGATTTCTCTGTATTTCTCACAAAGGTATAGAATACTCTTATTTGCCATAGTATGAGAAGATGCTTCCTCTCAGATTGTAAGTCTGATGGAGAAAATTGTTTGTTTGTCATAGTTTTGTAATATGTGTTTGTCTTGCTAATAGTACATTTTTTGTAGTTATATATTCTGCATAAATGTTTACTGTTACTTCAGAATCTGAATTATGCCATTGCACAATAACTGTAGAACACTATGTTGGACATTATGTTGCCCTGTCATACTTCTTAATACTGTACTTATGTTTTCACTGCACTTTGAAACATAGTTTCCACTAATGGTGTCTGTGGATTCTGGGAGCAAATCATTGTCTTTCCAATAACTGGTTTGAGTTATCACACATATTTTATGTTTATGTTACATGCTTCATTCATTGAATTGTTATTTCATTGTCTTATTTGTAAGAATTAGAGCACTTGTTGTGTAAGCCCTGGCAATTTAAATATATTTTCTGTATATAGTATATTTATTTAGAAAGGTCAGTTTTTAAATGAAGTATTTTTAGGCACATGTGAAAAATTGTGAAAAGTGGCTATTAGCTTTGTTATCTCTGTCCATCTGTCTGCATGAAACAACTCATCTCCTACTGGATGGATTCTCATGAAAATTGATGTTTCATATTTTTCAAAAATATTTTGAGAAAATTCAAGTTTCATTAAAATCTGAGAAGAATAATGTGTACTTTGCATAAAAACCAGTATACATTTTTGATCATATCTCACTCAGTTCTTGTTAGAATGAGAAGATGTTGAGAAAATGAAAACACATTTTATGTTCAGTAACTTTTTTTTTTTTTTTTAATTATGCCATTTGTGAGAGAATCTGGAAAAATACTGCAGAGCCAGACAGACCACAGATGACAATATAGCACATGTATTTTGCATGCTGGATACCTAAGGCTACAGCTATATACTCAGAATATGTAATATTTATTGCTCTTGCTCAGCAACAATGGTCAAATTAATGCACCTCAGTGTTGCCTGTCTTGTTTAGTTTAACATTCAAGAATGGAAAATACCACATTTAATACTTATTCACATATTTAACAAGTTAGCAAGTGCTCATATAATGTAACTGCTTATACAGGGTGGGCCAAAAGTAGGTATACAGTAGGTGTACAGTAACTATATAATGTATACCTACTTTTGGCCCACCCTGTATTATGGCACATTTGTTCTACATATCCCATCAAAACAATTGATGCACATTTCCTGTTATGCTTCACTGTAACACCATTGCTAGGATACTTAGAAACTGCAAAGTATATGGAGCAGCAGATTTCCATTTTTGGCATATGAAATTTAAAAAATACAAAGACAAGTTTTATTTTCATGACTGGCATGTAGGTCTACACTGTGGTAGGAACTGTGTGTGTTTACAACGGGTTTCAGTGCTCTGTGCATGCACAAAACAAGTATATGAGCAATCATATGTACAGAAATATAGGTGTACTCTTATGTAAAGTGGTTGTTAAGTTTGCTGATCTATACAAACATTGAAATGGCTTGATGATGTTTTGTAAAGTCCCTGTTGGCAGATTCTTGGGTATCCATTTGGTGATTTTCAAGCTGTTATGTAAGGTTAGAGTGTTTTTAATATGTGCTGTGCAGGATTGTTAGTGTTCCTGAAAACAGAAAAATGTGACAAAGTGTTATATTAATATAATTATGTATTTTTCTTTTCTTTTCTAGGATGGAGGTGTTTTTACATGTGGAGCAGGCATGTATGGACAATTGGGTCATGGGTCTATGTCAAATGAATTCCTTCCACGGAAAATTCTTGAACTCATGGGTAGCACAGTTACACAGGTTTCTTGTGGCAGGTAAGTATAAAAAATGTGGTGTGTAATCATACTAGTTAGTTGCAAGAGAATGTATGAGGCTCATTCAGATTCTAGCATCCTGACCTGCTCTTGCATGATCATGCCTTCATTCCCCTTCAGCCACACTTTTTGGTTTTCATAGTTGTACACATATTATAGACTGTTGCTGTTTATCAAAAAATTGTTCCAACAATATGCACATATAATGATTTAAAAAATTCTTATGAAGTCAAACTACATCATCATCACCATCATCATCATAAACATCAAGGATTGGACCCTTTGGTCCGTTCCATCTCCAGAGTTACAGCTGCTCGCGCCAATGCTTCTTTGGTCTTCCAATTGTTCTCCTTCCTTGTGGTCTGTAGTGGTTTGATTTCAAAGGGATTCGGTTTTGTGGCATTCTTTGTAAGTGTGAAAGCCAGTTCCGTCTGAAACACTCCAGCATGTTTCAGTGGCAGTCACCGCCATCAGCAGGGGAGTCCACCTCCAGGAACCAAAACACCACTATAATACTGTCTTATCGTGTACACACAATCAGTCTTACTGTGTGTGCACAATAAGATTGACAATACAATAGTGGTGTTTTGGTTTGTGGAGGTGAACTCCCCTGATGATGGTGGTGACTGCCACTGAAACATGTTGGAGTGTAGTTTGACTGTATAAGAATTTTTAAAATCATTATATGTTTATATTGTTGGAACTATTTTTAGATAAATAACTTCATAGATATGCATGGTACAAGGAACACTGCAAAATTTATTATTGCTATTTTAGCATCTGTCCTTGCAGGCAGACGGACATGATGTTGCTAACAGTCACTTTCCACAACTTTGTGAACATGCCTAAATATGTGGTTCTGCCAGCTCTTGAAAACATAATATTTCTTAATCAATTGTAAGTGCTGTGTGAAATTAAATTTGGAAGAGCATCTCTTGTGTTGTATTGGAAGTTGTTAAAACAAGCATGGCATTATCATTTGTAACTGTTGATTTTTGGCCTTTTGCTACCAGTTTCTACAGTGTTGGTGTTTTTATGTTTCATTTCATGATGCAGTGACTTGCTAATATTATATAGCATTAATGCTGGATGAATGAAATGTGAGTATGGATCACTGGTGAAATGATATTAAAAGGAGAAACCTGAAGTACTGGGAGAAAAACCTGTTCCACTGCCACTGTTTCCACAATAATTCGCACATGGACTGCTGTGAGATTGAACCTTTTACTCTTGTGGTGGGAAGTTGGTGACTAGCTGTCTTAGCCATGGCAAGGTCTTCTCAGTTTTTTTGTACTGGGACATGTTGCATGCTGAGCTGTATCTAACCTTCTGGTAAATTTTAAATTACAACCTTCACAGTGAATGTCTACAACAGGCAATAGGGAAATGTTGAAGAATTTGGAAATAGTAAAATAATTATTTTGATTAAAACTGGTGAAATTGAATAACACACCTGTTGCATGTGTGGTAAAAGAGATTGTCACAATGGGCAAGTTAATATGAATGGCAGATAATTAGGACATCTGGCCAGTGGTGGGGCATAGTAGATTAAAAAAAAATAAAGGGATTTTGGAAAGAATGAGACTCCGTGCATTACGGGTGGCAAGAAGGGGCTGGTAGTTATTGCACTTCGTCATTGTCAAAATTAATGGGTTTTGTACGTACTGGAGTAGTGGAAATTTTAACTTTGACAATTTTGAACCTCTTAAATCTCGTGGGGGGGAGGATGCATGGTAGTCAGGCATACACATTAAGAAAGACCTGTAGGACGCTCATATGGGGTTCATACAGGCCACAGCACAGGGGGCAAACGTTAATCATTAGTAGTCCATGACGGAATGGAATTCAAAATATTAACTTTTTGGACCTATTAGAAAATAGTGAAATTAAGAGACAGCCCATTGGAAACCATGGAAATGAAAAAAAATTCAAGTAGTGGAAAGAAATTACAACAAGGGTGCCAGCTACTGCGTACTGATGCCAACAAACAGAAGCCTTTTAGACTGGGTGAAGTGAAGTCAAAAAGTTTGGGTGAATCCGATTCGTGAAGTGACATAATTTCTGGTGCCACGAACACGAATTACAAGAACACCTGTATAATCATTTTGGACAGCTCACTATTAAAAGATCCAGTAGCTATCCAGTTATTGACTAGATTACTAGAAATTTTGTTGTTCCTTCCTTTCCATGAGTGTTTCGGGTCCTCGGAGGAAGCCACTTAAATTCCCTGAAATCAAGGGCTTATCTGCCGACAAGAGCTAGAATGGGTACAATATTCATTGGCAAAATTCACATGATATTTCAATGTTTGTGTGAAAATCTGGACACAGGTTACTGCCTTCATATGTGGAAAGAGACTTAATTTTTAGAGTCAGCATACAGAAGCTTGGTGAAGAAATATGTAGTGTTCCCGTTATGCATTGTTATGTAGCGTCTTGCTGCAAAAAATGTGTGCGAATTAGACTTTGGAGATGATTGCTAAGGAAAAGTCACCAGACGGCAACTAATTTCCAGTCATATCAGCTGTGATTCTGAAACCTTTGTTAATTTCATACAGTGGTCCATTACATGGTATAGCCTTACATATGTGTAATATTAAAATGAAATAAAATATATACTTTGTCAAACACAACTTCTTATACTTTATTGATTTAAATAATGGCAACTAGTTTCGGCCTATGCGGGCCATCGTCAGGCCAAAATATTTATAAAAACTCAAATGCCAGAATATACAATGTATTATTCATGTGTACCCCCTATATACTTCTAAAATTAGTATCACCTCCATCACTTTCTCCACTCTTCATTCTTGTGTATCAGCTCAGGCACCCTCATCTATCCTTGTTTTGTTAAAATTCTCTACTTTGAATTTTTACTTGTTTCAGGCGGCACACGTTAGCTTTTGTTCCATCAAGGGGGCGAGTTTATGCCTTTGGATTGGGTGGAGCTGGCCAGCTGGGGACTAGGACTGAACGAAGTGCTTCTACTCCTCAAGTAGTTCTAGGTCCATGGTCATCACCTGGTGGAGCTCCTGTGGTAATGGATAGTGTTCACAGTGAGCATGCCGGTAACTGTGTGGTGAGGAGGATCTTTACAGGGGGTGATCACTGCTTTGTTACAGTCACACATAAAATGGTAAGTTCAGGAAAAACACTCCACTCAAACTTAGAAAGCAACCTTTCTGATTGGCAGCCAAACTTCTGCCTATATTGACAAGTTCATTACATGAGTTTGTCAATGAGAATTATACCTTTAGTGTTCAATGGTATCTATGAATGTTGTTTTAGGTGCATGATTTGTATAGCATGAAATAGGATAGAAAGGTGACCATGAAAGGTGAGCATAGAATTGGTCTGGGTTTTGAAGTAGGTAATTATGGTACTTCTAGGTAGGCATACTATCCCAGAAACCAGTTGGGAAGCTGGGGAAACTATGATACCTTAATCAGGATATGTGCTAATTTGCCAAAGTTACAAAATAAGTACCTTCCAAATAGAGTATTAGAGTGTTATTATGGCAGTGAGCTGGTCAGTGTGACATGTTCTGTTTGCTGTCAAAATTTTGTGAAGTTATGCTTATTGTAATATTCACGTACTGTTTTCAGGATAATATTCCACCAGATGATTTCAGATTCTTCACTGTGAGTACGCAGATTCTTTGTATAACAGAAGAGAATATTGAACAGTGTAGAAAAGCGTCTTGCAATGAGGAGGTTGATCCGGACCTATTGAGGTACTTTCACATAAAATTATGTATTTGCTTTTAGGGATAAAAATCAAATATGATGTACCCTTTATTTTTTTGTGTGCTCTTACACAAAATAATTTACAAAAATAATTACAGTAGGGCAAACTCTGGCAGTGGTTGTGGGTGTGAGTAATACACATGACATGAACATGAGAGGTATGCAAACACTAAGAATTTAATAAATTGCTACTAGAAAAGAAGATTATACTTGTAATTATTTACATATATGAATAAATCCACTTATACGTAAAACAACTCTATACATAGCAGAGTCTAACAGAAAGCCCTGAAATCGTATAAATCCACGTGATATTAAAAAGCATGTGGTGCAATCACGTAGTTAGTGGGCTGACACTGAGTGGATGTTCATGGAGCAGAGTCTGCTGAGTCATTCTGAGTTTGGAATAAGGTTGTAGCATATATTACTGGTTGAGTGATGCCTCATTAAATACAAGCATATGTTGTTGCGTAAGTGAGGGAGGATGGAAGAATAGTTGGTGGAGAAGGGTGGCAGGAAAAAGTATATAACAGAGAGGAATGGAAGAAGCTCCTGAGAATTGCAAGGAATCCTCGCATTCTTCACATGCCAGTGGAATGAATGAATATGTTGTTCCATTTTCAATTTTGGGATACCTACAAAATGGCAGAATTGAAAGAGCGGCATGGCTGAATCACGGTTTGCTTCAAACAGGAATATTGCCATGGAAACTTTTGAAATGGTGGTAGTAGATTTAATGTTTGCCATCCCGAAGTGTTTAACACATATATAAATATATAATGTATCAGTCAAACATAACAAATTTTAATATGTTATTTTATTATTTAGGGCAACATGTTTCGATTCTTACAGAGTCATCTTCAGGCCCTTCTAAGATACAGATCCTTATAATAATGTTTAAAATGCATTGTGGGATCCCAAACGCTTACATTCTTGACATAACTATGTATAAAATACAATTGCCATTAGTTCTTATTATACAACTAGAATACATTGGTTCTAAAATTTTAACCGGTACATATAAAGGAAGTTAAACTTATGTATTTGAAATGCGTTGTTGTGGACGACGTTGGATATTGTTTTATATATATTGTTACTAATTACTTAAAAGTGTATAAAACCTCAAAATATTGACTGTGCAATGATGATGTGCTTGGCAAGTGATATCTTCCCTGTGTTGATATAATATTCTTGATGAACTTTTTTGTGCTCTTATCTCCAGTGTAGAGTGGTTGTTTTCTACAATGATGGTGAAGGTGTATTCTTGTCATTTATTTCACGAAGTTTATTGCTGTTGTGAAACGTGTTCATATATGTGGACCATGCGGTCTATGTCACGTATACCTGGAGAGATTCCTCTTTGTTGTTGTATGCTAAGAGTTGTTTGCTGTTTATTATATCCAGGTTACACTGATTGTACTTCCGATGTCTTCTAGTTGTTTTGTTTTGACTCCCACGTTTCACTGATCTGTATTTGCGATGTCGTTGTAAAAATTAACCATTCAACACTGGAGATAAGAATCTAAAACAGTTCATCGAGAATATAATATCATCACAGGGAATATATCACTTGCCAAGCACAACATCACTACATAGTCAGTATTTTAAGGTTTTATACACATTTAAGTAATTAGTAACAATATATATAACAATATCCAACGTTGTCTACAACAACACATTTCAAATACATACATTTAACTTCCTTTATATGTACCGGTTAAAATTTTAGAACCAATGTATTCTAGTTGTATAATAAGAACTAATGGCAATTGTATTTTAAACATAGTTATGTCAAGAATTTAAGCGTTTGGGATCCCACTATGCATTTTAAACATTATTATAAGGATATGTATCTTAGAAGGGCCTGAAGATGACTCTATAAGAATCGAAACATGTTGCCCTAAATAAAAAAATAACATATTACAATTTGTTGTGTTTTACTGATACATTGTATATTTATATATGGTGGTAGTAGCTTTTAGAGAGCAGACAATGGGAAGAACACAAGTTTTCAAGTGTTTTTCCAAGTTTAAAACCAGTGTGACCTCTGTTGACATTGAATGCTCAGTTGTCCATCAATAACCAAAAGAGGGTCAAATGGGGATTGTGTAAAGAAACCTGTCCTCAGAAGCAAAAGAATCACTATTCCTAAATTTGCTAAGGTTTGGGGAATTTCATTCTGATCAGTTTAGAGCATTTTGAAAGACAGCCTGAACTTGTGTCAGATTTTTGCCAAATTCTTACCCTGCCTGCTGAGTGAGGTATGGAGAGGGAATCTTGTTAGCACATGCCAGGACTTACAGGAGAGTCTTGAAAGAGACCCAGAATGCTTTTCAGAGATAATCACATATGATGAGATGAGGGTAGAAATAAAGGGAAGGAACTTTAAATATCATGTCACTGTGCTTGAGGCAAAATTGTGGGATGCATTTGTTGAGTTTCAAATAATGCACTGCACTGAATGCTCTGGATTGTGGGGCACTCTGCATGCTCAGTGTACAAAGTCCACAGGCAACTACTGTGAGGGGGACAACTTTAACAAGTAAATTGTTATGGAGAAGTAGATTCAGTCTGGAAACTATGTGATTGCCCCACATACATAACCACTAAAATGATACTGTTTACTGTGAGGCCCAATTTAGACAGGTAGTTGCATACCAAACCAGAGTGTGTAAGAGGCAAGGAGGCTGAAAGGCAGAAATAGGGGGAGAAGGAAGAGAAGATGGGGGGAGGGGGGAAGGGTGACCATGCTGTGATTGTAGATATAGACCAGAGGTGTGCACACTGCTTTTCTACTAAAATGTTGTGTTAATTGTGACATTGTAGATGTCAACTTTGATACATGTAAGGGGATTGATTATACATCAGTCCTTTGCACTCCATTAGACTAATTACCAGTATGACAGTTTTCTGCATTCACTTGCTGTTTGTTACTGTAGGTAGCATCATGCTTTTAGTTCTTTACTTATAAGAGTCATTTCTGTGTTAGTATAAGTGGTCAATTTGAACACATTTTTATATAGTTGTCACATTTTCTCCAAGCTGTGTTCACGTGCTTGCCTCAGAATTGATCATTTCTGAGATGGGGGCTCCTACAGACGTGACTCATCCACATTAATGGAATGATTGTGAGGATTATGGGTGACAGAGGGGACCCACAGCTTAGTGTGGGTATGGTAATCATCACTAATTTTTGGAGTGCAAAGGATTAAAGTTACTGTGAGTTACTCAGTTGGCAGTAATTATGATTCTTATTTTCAGCTGTATAGAAGTTGTATTCAGTAGTCAGGCTTGTTTGAACTGTTCCTTCCTGTTGCCTGATGATGAACACTACTGCTGCACGTCGCGTAATCATGGAGTTAGTTTGCCCTTAGCTGAACAGTGCTTTGCAGCCATTGCTCAGGTTGAGAATAATTCAGTAAACGAATTGGTAAGTACTGAGCATTTTTTTCTTGAAGTGAATATTGTTTTTCAGATACTGAAAGAGTTGAGATTTGTTTATTAAAGGAATCAGTGTACAGTGAAACTTCTATCCATCATCTTGGATTTCCCTTTTCTTCACAGTAGTGGAGTTTAATGTGGATGATGCTAATCTAAGTCATTTAGCTATGTTGTGCATTTTGGAGACAGATTTGTCTCCACTTCTTCATGAAGTGTCCCAACTTGCTTTGTAGGCATGACATTGCAAGCTGTATTATGTGGGTCTTTTTCATGTACAAAAAATAGTAGGAAAACAGGAATGACAACACATACAAACAAGTAATAACATTAAATTACACAAACGTTAGTTGCTAAACTCAATGAGATGAAGCAAACAATATGAATATAAATCTCACACTTCCACCATATAATTTATGCCTCCCCCTCTTCCCCACTGCTCAACTATCATCTCATGCTTGACTGATGTATGGCAAAATTTTGCAAACACAAGTAGTCACTCATTGAAATTATCAGTAAAGGCAGGTTAATAGTACAGTGTATTTCAAAACATGGTGTAACTCAAATTCCACACCTAGCTGACACATGGCACTATTTTATGTTCCAAGAACATCAGGCTACTTCCACGGTTTTTCTCAGAAGTGATTGTTCTAGGAATGTTGTGGGACAGAACTAGGAATTCTGAACAACTGATGTGGTAAAATCACACTTCAAGAAGCAGTGCGTTGTTTATGCAGGTGATTTTTCAGCACTAGGCAAAAAGAATGAAAATTACAGGATCAATTAATAGGGGTTTCACTGCACAATAAGTGTTTTATAGACTTGGCAGCTGTATTGTAGTTATGTTTAAGAAATGTTTAATGAGCCAGTCCCAGTGGCCACACGGTCTAAGGAGTAGGTCTGTGGCCACTCGCCTGCTGAGATCGTGGGTTCGAATCCCACAGGGGGCATGGTTGTTTGTCGTGAGTATTGTGTGTTGTCAGGTAGAGGTCTCTGTGATGAGCTGATCACTCATCCAGAGGAGTCCTACCAACTGAGGTGTGTCATTGTGTGTGATCTAGAAACCTCAAGAATGAGGAGGCCATGGCCCACCTTGGGCTGCAGTGCCACGGGGGGGGGAGTTTAATGCTGCATGTATGATAACTAATAAAGAGTAATCTGAAAATGGAAACAAACTCTTGAAATGTAAGATTTAAGATTCAGGGGTATATTGACAGCGAAGATTATTGTCTTGTGGGATGGAAAACTGTTTACTCAGAAATATACAGTTTTAAAGGAACCTGTTGCTTCCACCCTTAGGATAGTCTGCCCTAAACTACCCTGATGATGGTGTTACAATGTCATTCCACAAGGCAGTATTCTTAAAATGTATATGTATATCATTTATACCCCAGTGAGTATGATATGTTTAGCAGTTATGTTTTAGTGAATAAGACAGTGTCACCAATCTCATCAGACTCTGTGTTGTGTCACTTGTTTATGTAGCATTGAATTCTTCAGTCTGTATTTTAATATTGTGTAAGTAATATGTTTTCATAATTTCTTACAATGAAATATGTGTAGTAGCCTAAGCTTCAGTTATACTGTGGTTATAGATCACTGTAGTATGTGAAGAAGACGCAAATGTCACACATGCAGGTTCTCTAAGCCGTTTTAACTTCCCCTCTGGTTATCAGTGATCAAAGATTGCAGTGTAAATACACAATTGAGCCATGCTTGATTGAATGTAAAGTGTGTAAAATATGAAACAGTTTCTCTTTTATCACAAATGTTGGTGAATTCTTGTGTTCATGTGTATAGATATCAAACTGTGTGGCAGAGATCTTGCTTCCTTCGCTTGTTGCGTCACCACCAGATGTAGAGGTCCTCAGACTGTACTTAACTCTGCCCTTGTACCATGAGTTTGACAATCCAAAGAACTACTTGATTCTTCACAATCCATTTGGTCGCACATTATTGAACTTAAAGACCGAAGCAAGCAAAATTGTAGGTGAGTACTTGTTTATGTTTTGAAATTTGTGCTGAGCTGTGTACCTGTTGCTTGACTTCATATCATTTCAGCTGGCACAAAATACAGAAGATGTGATGATATTGATTAAATTGATATTCGTGATGTTAGTTTAAAAAAAAAAAAAGGTAAAGTGTTCCCATTACAGGCCTGGTGTGGCCCAGAGGGTGGGTAGAGGTATAGCTCTACTCTTCCATGCCCCCCGCACGAGGAGGGGGTGGGGGGTCCACACCACCCCCCCACCCCCCCCTACCCCCCCCCCCCCCGGTAAAGACCCGGTACCCATTTTATAGGAGGCTGTGTGGGCCCCAGGGCTGGTCTGGACAGGCGGAAAATCTCATCCCCACCGGCATTCGATTCCGGACCGTCCAGCCAGTAGTCAGTTGTTATACCGACTGAGCTACCCGGCCCTCATGATATTAGTACTCATTATGTAGTCTCATATGCTGACATAATCTTCAGTCAGCACATCAGTAATTTTTGGTCTGTCATGTGTTTACTCATGGCCATTATTGTGATGTTTCAAACTCTGTTCATCATCATTATCATCATCAGGTAATATTTGCAACTGAAAGTTGAACAATATATGTATTGCCAAATTATTGTTAGTAGTTCTCTTCGCTGTTTGTGTGTTTGGTGTATGAAAGATTATTTTAGGCTGATAGAAGAAACTTTGGTATTTTCACATCAAAATGACAGTAGCATTGAAATAAACCATAAAAAGAGGAAATACAAGTTCAGAAATTTTTGCTCTCTGAGTCGCAACACGTGCTGATTCAAAAGTTGTGTAGAGTTCTGTTGTGTATATCTGTCAGAAATGACAGATTGACATATGAAGGGTAATAAAATATTTTTATTCATAATTAACAAATATCAAACCATGGGATGGTAAACACATGCACACAGAAACTGACTGTTCATCATAAGAGGATTTTATGATTAATCATGAAACATTTTAGGTTAAGCAGTATTTTATCTTGAAATTCTGTTGTTATTTGTAACTGTACTATTACTTGTTTGTTTGATGAATATTTTGATATTGTTACTATTTCTGGCACTTCGCATTACTGTCCATGAGAAAAAAAAAGTTCAAGATAAATCCCAGCATGTTTGAATGTTTGTGCCAGTGATGTAGTTGTGGTTATTTTGAATGCTGGTGTTATTGGTAACTGTACTTTGCTGTATCATAACCATGGACAGTGAACCAAGAAGAATTTTGAGCATGACACACACATACACACGCGCGCACACACACACACACACACACACACACACACACACACGCGTGAGCTTTAATGTGTAAGATTCTTAAGAATCTTAGCTTTGTAATGAACTTTGTAATATTTGCCTCATAATTATATTTATTGTATAATTTTATATTTTTTATTATATATGATTGTAATCATTCTGTCACCCAGGTTTGTGGTGGAGTAAAACATCCTTGGATTACTTTGAACGCTTAATTAGAGTGTTTAAGAATGTTGTAATGTATATACTCAGAAAAGTGGAAACTGCCAACCAAGAGGTAAGAAATATGTGTAAATTTAAAGTGAACCCCTTGAATGAATAGAAGTTTTACATCTTACTTGGTTCGTTATGCTTTATATGGTAATAAAGGTAAATTTTGTCCTAGAACAGGCCACAAAGTGGGGGGGGGGGGTTTAGTGGTGTGGCTCTACTCTTTCTTTAACCTTAGCGCTAGATGGGGGTGGGTGGTCAGTGCCATGCTCCAGCTGCTTTACATCCGGGATCCAGGAAGGACCTGGTACCTGTTGTGTAGGAGGCTTGGTGGGCCCCAGGGCCATTCTGGATGGGTGTGGAAATTTTCACCCCCTCACCGGGATTCAATCCCTGGACCGTGCAGTCCGTAGTGAGTAGCTATACCAACTATGCTATCCTGGCCCATGCTTATGGTACCAGAGTTAACATTAATTGTGATGCAAACTTTATTGTAAGGGCATTTACTTAATGCATGATTTATTTATGTTTTGCATCACATATTTCTTTCTAGATAGTATTCTGAGAATATAAGATAATGTTCCAATGTGAATTCTGGAAAGTGAGGAGTATTCATTCTTTTTCTGAAGTAGACTCACTGAGAAGATAATTTTTATGCATGTTGATTTTTGGTGGAAAAGTCGTTGATGATATGTGAATAATATTTCATTAGTTTTTCTGAATATGGGAAATTAATGCTTTGGGATTCATATACAACACACCAGGTGTGATGAATTTTGTTTGAATTTCATAACTGTCAATCTCAGTCCCACAGTTTCCAAAATTTGGGGTTTTGTTTGGAAAAATCACAAGGTCCAATTTCACTGAGTCTTTGTGTAGGATTTCCAGGATTGTCATAGAGTAATGTTGGAAGGGAATGTGATTTGTTTGAGTCTGAAGCTGAGCATGGTAAGGAACATGACATGGATAAGAAGAATGAATGTTACATGTAAAAGAATACCACCACAGTACACATCTTGGTTCTGAAAAGCCAATACAGATCCTTATCAGGTAGGCATTTTCAAGTCAAAAGGTGGTTCTGCCAAGGTTTGCATGATTGTATGCTTTCAATAACAAATATCCATATGGAAATAAAATGTGTACTTATATTTCATATAAAATATAGAAACTCTTTATATATCCTATGTTAAGGTGCTGTGTACTGTATTTTGTTAATCCCTGCATATTTTCTGTATATCTTGCAGATCTACATGTTGTCATAATTATTACTGTTTCTGCTTTTTGTTATTAAAAGTGGCAGTATTCATGCTGTAATCCGTTTGTAATTACACCACATATTATAGTACTTTTTTCATTATACACATCCATAACAGCATTTTCTTGTTAAGAGTTTCTATGAAAATTTCAATGCATATTGTGTATTGTGATATTTTATGCAGTAAATTACTTAGAGTAAGGGTGTAATGTTACGGATATGTGTAACAGTCAAAGTTCTGTAGTATTTAGCAATTGTAACAAGAAGATCTCATATTTACATTTTAAAAACAAGAAACTGAAATAATAATACCCTGATTACTTTACATGGATTATATTAACTTAACTGATGACATTTGAATCTTGAAAATAAATGAAACTTTGGTAGAGGTTAATAAAGTACTGAACACATCTTCTTAAAGTAGGGTATATAAATAACTTCCATATTTTATATGAAAGATATGTAAGTATTTTGTTGTATTTTGTTATTATGTATTACAGCATAAAATTTTGGAAGCCTTGGCAATACCATTTGCTGTCTTATGAAAGTCCTCCTGATGATGATATCTGTTGATCAAAACATTTGGGAGGTTAATGAAAAGATATTCAAAACTAATTTTGTGAATGTTGTATGTTCTTGTGTTTGTAGAACTTGAAGTACACAGTGATGAATTGTGTCATTTTAACTATGAGTGTCTTTGTTTAGAAATACACACCTTTGAAAGAATATTTGTTATGTTTATTTCCAGTATTTTACCCATGTGCAAAGCATGGCAGATCATTATGCATGTGTCAACTGTGAATGAGTTACTTGTGCCTTTGTGTCACTTGCAAGTTAATGTAAGGAATTTGACAATATCTTCAACTGAGTGTTAAATCTGATTGCATAGATTATGAATTATTAACTGGGGAGAATTTCGCAGGAAGTGGTTATGGCCATTTTTAAAGTTCTTTCTGAGCACTAGGAAGAAGAGGGGCCTCAGAAATGAAATACAGTAATTCATCACAAGGTAAAGCAGGAAATGTGATTCTCTCACATAAACTTTAAGTACACCGGATAAAATTGTCCTTACATTTTCAATTATCAATGTGGCTAGGTCATGAGTAAAACCCAGAACAAAGTTAATTTTCAGAAATACAGATGCTACCGCTGTATGAATTTTTGATGCAGATTTGGAATCGTGACATGGTCATACCACTTGAAGTTCTTGGGAAGCTGAACAAATTGAACAATAAGGTGGATGGACCGCAGGTGCCTTACGATTGCTTCTACCTGACAGAACTCACTGAGAAGGTTGATATCCGCATGGATTACGTGCACTGGATAATGACTAGGGACACTCATATGGTTAGTTGCAGTCTTCATGTCATTTAGACTTTAAGATTTTTTTTATGAACTTGTCTTCACTGAAGCATAAATTCTTTTGTCTTTTTTATCATCCCTGTACCAATGTGTGTGCCATGCATTTCCCTGTTATGGAACCCTATTCCAAACACCCTTCTCCAAATAGATTTGTAAGGGGACATGGACTGGGTTAATATGTCTACAGATAGAGATGAGTGGCAGGCCCTTTTTCACATTGTGATAAGTCGTCAGTTTGCATAAAATGTGTGGAATTCTGTGATCAGCTTGGGAGCTTTCACCTTACCAAGAAGGACTGTGTTTTGTGAAGTAATTTCCATCACTGTTATCACCATAACATGGTAAAGATATAAAATATCCAGCCACCCTTACACTACAACCTTGCATGTGTGCATGCATATGCGTAGTTTTTAGGCATTTGAATGTATTGAAAAGTGATATTTTGTTACACATATCTGGATCTGGATGCCTCAAGTTAAATATGTCTCATGGAGAGGTTACTTTAGGTTTCAGTACAGTAACTGATAGATGGACAAGACGGTTTTAACCTAGAGTTTGTAACTGTCGTGTATTTGATAAAATATGGTTTTGAAGTGCTGTTTTCTCCATTTTTAATTCAACTGTAATTTTGTTTTACCTTGTTACATGTTTTGGCTAACCTGGATCCTATCCTTTATGGTGCCAGATGCCCCAGCTTATGAGACCAGTAATATTTATTATTTTAATCTTAAAGTAATACAGTAGAACTCCACTTATTCGGATGCTGGTTACCCGAATCACCAATTTTCCAGATCGGCTTCACCCTTTGAGTAAATGTGTTGATGACTGTACAAAACTAACCTGCCTTGAAATTACCAGTTATTGGATCAAGTACAGTACAGTGTTATGGCTTCTAGAACTTCAAATCAGGCTTGGTTGAAAGGTTTAGATGCAGGTACATACTGTAAATAATAACAGCCAAACTGCATACTGCCAGTGTTCCCTATTTTCGAACAAAAATCCAATTATATGGATTTTCTGCATATCCAGATGGCTTGCTGTCCCAATTAATCCTGGTAGGTGGAGTTTCTACTGTATATGAACTTCTAGCGCAAGTGTGTGTCCAAAAAACACTGACAACAGTGACTGTAATAAAAATAAATGGTATATAAATTTGATCAGTGTATTTGCTGTTTATTTTGGTCCCTGTAAGATAGAATCTGATTGCACACACACAAAACAAATACAGTATGTTACAGTTTCTGATATTCTCATTCTGGTGATGCTACACTTTGTTATTACTTAGACAGACTCCTGCCATAAGCAATTAGTCTGCCAAGCACCACCATCTTATGCTTGTAAAGATCTTCACTTTAACGCATTCACTGCCAGACATTTAAATGACCATTTGGCCATATGGTTTTCCATCTCTTTCTTTCTGTCTCCTTGTTGAAATTTTGCAGTCTGAGAAGCAATAGTTATAACTCTGAAATTACTATGGATTGTGCAAGGTTTATGTGAGGTTCTCACAGCAATGCTGCTTAAGATTTAAGTTGTCTGATACTAACGCTGTGCTGACTGGTAAATAGTTGCCTGTTATTTTGATGATTATGCTGCCTTCATTTTCATGGTCAAGTAGCTGAAGGACAATATGTGTGTTATGTAATACACATAAATGCGAGATTTGAGACTCTCAACAGATATGTTGATGAAGGTGCAATGTCGACTGCTAAGTAGTTACGATTCAGAGGAGTGTAGTGCTTCCATCTTAAGGGTGACTCTCTGAAGGTGGAGGGATTGTGCTCCCCTGAAACATTGGTCACTTGATACCAGGTGACATGGTATAACATTGCAGAAGACTTGTGTTTTTAATACAGTTTATTTATAATAATAAAATTTCCAGTGTCTTTTTCATACTGTACAAGGGTTTAATAACTAGAACAGAAATCACCAGGATGTCGTGGTACCTCACAATTTGAGGAGCAGAATGTTGGCATGCTCTGATTTTCAGATTTCCTTCTTGGCATGCACTGTACTCTGTGATGAAACAGTTCTGCTTTTCACTTCCAGGTAATTTCACTAACACATAATAGGAGATTTTTTCATGCAGCCTTGACATTGGAGCTTTTATTGGTACCCTCTTTACATTATGGTGTTCCTGGCATAAATATCCTCCAGCACTGGGTGTAGTACTGTCACATGTTCTTGTTAGGACAGTCATTTGGTTTTCTCCCACTGGTGCACTTGCAGCAGTCATTTGGTGAATTAGAACCTGCTGGAAATCACATAGTGTTCTTCCAGAATTGCACATTCAATGTAATGTGTGTGTGTGTGTGTGTGTGTGTGTGTGTGTGTGTTGCATGTGGCACACATAGTAAGTATATGAACACGTTATTGTCTATTTCTTTAATTTTTTGGCACATGGCTATTTTGCCATGTGTCTGTCATCATTATCTACCCTTTGTGTGTGTTTGTTGTAGCCTGCAGTATGTACTGATTTCATTACTAGCTTGCTGGTCTTCACAGTTTGTGCTTTATGATTATTATTGTTATACTGGTATCTTGCTTGTTTCTCCATGCCTGTATGAGAAAGTGTTTATGCCATTTGAATGCCGTTTTTCATGGTTTGAGTTATGTAGATATTTCTGATAGCTGCTGCATCAATTGATGGTTTTATCCAATAGTGATGTTGAACTTCTTTCGTAGCAGCATCTGAGTAAGTTTGACACTGTTGGTTATGCACCTTATAATCTTTGCTTTCATATGACACTCCAAGAATAGTGATATTGTTTTGTAGAACTTCAGATGTTCTGCCATGCATTTGTTACTTACGTCTGTAACTAGTGACACCTTTATGTGCCAAGTGAACCACACCTGTTTTTCTGGGTTATATAGCCTGAAAGATGAACACCCACAGAATACCAGGTTTCCTTGTTGAGTGCTGACTTCTGGTTTTGTGTGTGTGCTACTGGTTACAGAATGATCCAGGAGGAGTCTAACCTTATATAGCCTGCTGTTATTACCATGTAGTTTGTTACTATTATTGCAATAATAGCTGAGATTGGTTCCTTAATAGAGTAGCATGGAAAACTGGGGTAAAGATAATTTGTCGATTTGACCACTGCGTGGGTAACATCGGCTTCTTTATGTTAACCGCAAGCAACCACAATCATAAAACTTCACTTCTTTGGGACAGTGCGTTTCGAGAACTGTGCTTCTTGGGAAGTGTTCTGTCTGTTGGTTTTGACACAAAGCAGTAACATAAAATTGCTTCTAATTAAGGTTGTAATAAACTATACACCAAGAAGTTTTCCAGCTGTAATTCTTTAGTCCCATTTCTTCTGTAAACTATGCTTTGGTTGGTTTGTCATTGGTGTATGATCACTCATGTTATGTTTGTGTTGGATCAACATGGTTTTGCCAGCATCAACCATACCACTAGTAATTACTCATGTCAGATGCGTTGTTCAGAACACTGATCACACTCTTCTCCTGGTTGTTACTGTCACTTATGAACTGGCATGTTTGGTATCACTCTTCTTATATATTTTACAACTAAATTTTGTTTTAGTACTTTACTTGCTTCCAGCTCGTCAGATTTATCACAGTGTGAGATTCATGGTTCAGTTCTTCAGAGAGTAGACAACATCCCATGAAGAATGTGCAGCAAGAGATTGACATCTTTTGCACAAAATGGGAACCACAAGTGGCAGTCAGAAACAAATGCCTGTATTTTTTGTCTTGTTACATTCTTCTTTTATATGAAAAACCAAGACTTTGGTGAAATCCTTGCAGTATTGTTGATCAATGTCGATGAAAGTTTTTCTCCTCTCTGACACTAGGCCATGCACCAATGTGCTGACCACCGAGGTCATCACATAATTTGGACGGACTGTGCTGATGTACCCACCCTTCAGTTCTGACCTCTCACCATCAGATTTTCACTTGTTTGGCCCTTTGAAAGGCAGCCTGTGAGGACAACATTACTACGCTGATGACAAGGCACCACAGAATGCTATGCATTAATGGCTGCAGAAGAAAGAGAGAAACTTAAACAGGGCTGTTATGTAGAGTAGAAGAAGAATGACTAGAGATGATGAATATTGAATAATAACTATGCCTGCAGCAGTTTTGTAGTTAAGTTGTGTAAAATTTTCACTGTGTGTAACTTCTGAAATGGCCTGAAATAAAAAGAAAATAGGAGGCATTACTTTATGACTAATCTATATTCTGGGTTGTGTTTGGCAGTGATTGAGTGGTTTTGTGAAAATGTCATGAGCCATATTAGGCAGTGGATGTGTTAATGCAGGCTTTCTTGTTCTGAATGTCAGCAGTACATTATAGTGATGGTATGCAGAGTAATATATTGGCACAGTTGTACCCTGTGTATTATAACATACTTCACTACTTGTTCCAGAACCAAAGGATATATTTTTGCAACTACCCATTCCTGTTTGATGCTGCAGCAAAGACACTGCTGTTGCAAACAGATCAGTCCCTCCAGGTGAGTGTTTTTGAAGAAAGAAGAACATAATTTCATTTTGAATAATAGAGATTGTTTAAGACTGAAAATAAAGTAATGTGGATCTGTGTGAGCAAGTCATGTAAGATGACAAATAACTGAGCAGGATTATTACAGTGGAGGTTAAATGTTGCATAGTGTGCAGGAATTATTAGCTGAACTAAGCTGACAACAGATAATTGTTACATGTTCGTGGGAGAATGGGATTGTTGTGTGTCGGGGTGAGGCAAAATAAAAAAAAAATTACTTTCCACTAATGGCAAGTACTTTCATGACCAGCTGTCTGACTCTTGGCTTTATATTCTCAGAAAGTATTCTACTGCATGAAGTGAGCCCTAAAAAGCTAAAATGTCATGTAAGAGTTATCAAAAATTGAGTTTGGAAGTTACAAAAAATATTTTGCCTTGCCATTACAAAGGTTAGTATTCAGGGAAATAATCACTGTTCATTCTGGTAATAATATGAAACACATAAACGCATGGAATCCTTCAGTGTTAACATATGTGTTACATTTAGCTATAACTGTGCTTTCAGGATTTAATTGATGGCATGCATGTCTTATGTCATGAAGATATTTTTGTGTGATGAACGGTTTAAAGGGTAGGTGTGAAGGATGCACTTTGTGCATTTAGGGCCTAGTGCCGTGAAGTGACAGTGGGTGGAGGGTCCAGTTTATTTATCCAGATGCACTCTGTTGTTTAACTGACAGATCAGAATAGGTACAGTTGAATGCATGTAGATGTTGCAGATTTCTGTGTCATAAAAAGTAGGCAGTGATTTTGCCAAACTTCAATAAACGTTATGATTTAAGAGTTATACTGAGGTTAAAAATTAAAAGATTTCTTCACTGAAAGAATACATGAGTTACGCAGCTGATATAGGGATATGCTGTAACTGTGATGTAGTTAGTCACTGGGTTTAGAGTGGGATCATTCTTGTTGCTTGTTTTTGACTGTCTGCATGTTCAACAAAACCATTTGAATGCTGTAAATAACAACTATCAAAGTAAGCATGTGGGTGTAGGTGTCACCCTCTTTATTTGTATTCTGACATATTCTCATCTGTTTGGAAGTTTTGGAGGAATTATTCAAATTTCCACTTTAGTTTGTATCAGTTTTGTGTTATATGTTAAATTTATCTGTTGTTAAAATCTTCTAAAATAGTATTTTATTTTATATACATATTCTATGTTGATGTTATTGTTATTACAGACATGGGTCTTTTATCCAGAATACTTGGGACTTGGGGGTTTTCTGTAAGTTGAAGCACAGTACATACAATGTACTGGCACACATATAGAGAATTAAAAATTAAATAGCTGTTCTGCCTTAAAAGTGAAGTTATGTTGAGTCAGCAAACATTAATTACAGGGCATCATCTGAGGAGATTTCATTAGGAATGTCTGGTGAAGATGGGAGAACTGCAGAAACACCAGCAGTTGGAGGTGCAGGCTTAAGGATTTGCTCAGGAGCATTTTGAAACATTTCTTGCCACAAGTTGTTCTGTATGTTTTGGTCTTTTTCTAAAGAATTATTTGTAGACTGATATTATTGTTCTGATATGACACTCCTCTGTTCCATACTGTGAATCTGTTCTTCTCCCTCTTCTTCTTCTTCCTCTTCCTCCTCTTCCTCTTCTTCTTCTTCTTCCTCTTCTTCTTCCTCCTCCTCCTCGTCTTCGTCTTCTTCTTCTTCCTCTTCTTCCTCTTCCTCTTTTTCTCTTCCTCCTCTTCTTCCACTTCTTCTTCCTCTTCTTCTTCCTTCTCCTCCTCCTCCTCCTCCTCCTCCTTTCCTTCTTCGTCTTCTTCTTCCTCTTCTTCTCTTCTTCCTCCTCTTCTTCCTCTTCTTCCACTTCTTCTTCCTCGTCTTCCTCTTCTTCTTCCTCTTCCTCTTCTTCTTCTCCCACTTCTTCCTCTTCTTTTTCTTCCTCTTCTTCCTCTTCCTCTTCTTCTTCTCCTTCCTCTTCTTCTTCCTCTTCTTCTTCTTCTTCTTCCGCTTCTTCTTCTTCCTCTTCCTCCTCCTCCTCTTCTTCTTCTTCTTCCTCTTCTTCTTCTTCCCCATCCCCTTCCTCTTCTTCTTCTTCCTCTTCTTCCTCTTCTTCCTCTTCTTCTTCCTCTTCTTCTTCTTCCTCTTCCTCCTCCTCTTCTTCTTCTTCCTCTTCCTCCTCCTCTTCTTCTTCTTCCTCTTCTTCCCCTTCCCCTTCCTCCTCTTTTTCCTCTTCTTCTTCTTCCTCTTCCTCTTCTTCCTCTTCCTCTTCTTCTTCTTCTTCTTCTTCGTCTTCTTCCTCCTTTGCTTCTTCTTCTTCTTCTTCTTCTTCTTCTTCTTCCTCTTCTTCCTCTCCTTCTTCCTCTTCTTCTTCCTCTCCTTCTTCCTCTCCTCCATCCTCCTCCTCCATCCTCCTCCTCCTCCACATTGAAGTTCTGTTGACTGTTATCTCTGTCATCATCTGACGTTTCATTTACAACCTTCTGCACATTTCACTGTCATCTGGAGAGTTGCTGGAGCATTGTTGTCAATACTGGTACACTTTTCTACTGTCTCTCATTGAATGACTCTGCTTCTGGGCATGGCAGACCTATTCTTCTCTGCCAGATTTTATTTTTTTCTTGGTACCCTCAAGCTGACAAAAATCAGATTGTCATTCATTGTCATCATCTGACAGTAATGTGAGACTGCAATCAGTTATGCCACACATCAATCAGAGTGCCTTTATGTACCTTGTCCTGTGCTTTTGTGGCACTCCAAATGTCATTTTTAAGAAAATATGAAGAGGTGTTAGTGGAAAAATAATATATAAATAAAAAAGAACACCATATTCAAGACTTTAATATGATATAGGTTTAACACAGAACACAAACTGTTGTAAATTAAAGTATGAACTTTATTAATTCCACCACCATGCACATTAAATTATCCCTGATAGTGATCCATATGGTTGGGAACATGTTGGAGTGCTAAGACAGAGGGAGCCTTCAACACCCACATGTGTACTTTGATGGTTGTTATTCACATCTTAATACTGATCAGTTTAAAAACAAACTAAAATTGAAAATAGCAATCTGACTTCATAAAAATTTTGTTAGTGGAAGTTTTTGTTTTGTAGTTGAGCTGCATCATATTGTGAAGTAGGTGCAGTATGTTGGGGTCCCACTGGTCCATGCACCATACTCCCACACTCACTCTTACTACCACTATGAGACCTACATATGATGCCACGTCCTCCTTCCATCTAATTTGCCCTGAAGATGGTGACTAAAATTGACTCACAAATGGAATGATTTCAACATATGCTGGAGCTAAACCCCAACAGCCAAAATTATACACTGTACTTCCATGATTTCCGGGATCGAATCCCGGTGGGGATGAGATTTTCTGCCTGTCCAGACTGGCGCTGGGGCCCACCCAGCCTCCTGTAAAATGGGTACTGGGTCTTTCCCGAGGGTAAAGTGCAGCCGGGGCGTGCTGCTGACCACTCACACCCTTCTAGTGCCACTGTCGTGGAAGAGTAGAGCTATACCTCTACCCACCCTCTGGGCCACACCGGGCTTGTAACAGGAACACTTTACTTTACAGCCATGATTTGGTTCCAAAAGACACACTCTAAGAACAGGCCATACTTTGTGCAGGGGAGGTTTACATTGAGGTTGTAGAGACTTTGTACTTTGCAGTGTAGCCCTTAAACCCCTTAAAATATTATGCTCAGGGCCATGAACCTGTCATCTCTAATCTTACTTTCCCTGTTTTTGACAGATGCAGTCAGCGATGCATGAAGCAGCCACCAGGGCAGTTACATCTCTTATATTTGCGCCCTTCTCACCTGCAACCTTTAGCACATTTCTTCATTTAAATGTCAGCAGGGAAAACCTTGTTGCTGACACCATTCGTGAACTTGGCAAGTTTGACACTACAGAGCTCAAGAAGCCGTTAAAGGTGTGAATTTATTAAACAGTGCAACACAATATTTACTTTTGAAGTATCCTGTAACTTGCTTATTGGCTAACATAGAAAAGAAAAATTTAGGGAACAAGAACATAATAGTGTGAAACTTCAGTCCTTCATTTCTGAAGGGGTGGCGGAGAGAACACGATAAATGCAGGAATATGATAGTTTTGGGAAAAGCATTAAATGTGTAAAAACAAGGCATTGAAAATTTTACATTTTGCACTTAGATCTATAAAAAATAAACAGACATAGGTTGCATTAATAGGTGTGTGCAAGTATCTTTCTTCCTTTGAAACCAGTACCTAACAACTTATGTTTCAGATGAAACAGCACCAATTTCAAGCTCAATATATGCTGTTCATCTCACCCACTAGTTCTTTATGCATAAAAGAATGTTTTAACATTCTTGTGAACAGTAAGGGCTTCAGCTAATCTCATCCCTGGTTCAAGGTCTTGTTGTCTCCCTCTTGTCCTCCCCTTTGTTGCTGTAACCCTCCAGATCACACAACTTATCATAGCCGGAAACACCGCATTTGTCTAGTGCCTTGTCTACAGATGTGTAAGATCTGAACTCAGATATTTTTGAGCATCTAGGCCTCTCCAGTCTTCATGGAAGGCACTTGTTCACTTTGATGGATAATACACAAATTTTTATATTCCATAGGAATAATAGATCTTGTGGATAAACAGCAGTAGTTTGCAAACAACAAAATATTTCTACCTTGCACACCGATGGAAGCATCCAGTACCCTTAAAAGCTCTGTAAACATGTTGGTGCTCATCCACAATTTTTATTTGTGTAGTCTTGCATGTTTTTAAAACAACCTGGTGTCATTTATTTTCCAACCATGATCAGCATGAGTAACAAATTACAGGAATAATAATGTGAAATCTCACAACTACTAATTGCTGAAGTTGAAGGGAAGCAAATACAATGATGTGAGACAGTATTGTAACAACAAATGTATTTTCTGCTGTAATGAGTATTCAAGTTATGCAAGAGATGTGCTTATACACATAGCGGTCTTTGTGTAAAGTGTCAATTGCCATCATTCAGTTTTAACTAAATGTGGAATAGATTAACAGATTTTAGTAGAACTCTCAATTATGAAGTATTATGAAAAACTTCTCAGTGGTTATCACATTGCTACATGTGGACACAAGAAAATCAAATGTGTGAACTATTTTTATTGTGAATACACCAAAGTTGGAGCAAGGTCCTGATCTAGAAATCTATGTATAAGTTATACAACTTCAGGGTGTATGTTTATTTGTTATACAGTTAATTACACTGCATTACCGTATTACATAGACACATGATTTTGTTTCTTCCTGTTGCACTATATATAGATGTATTGAAAAAATGTTTGAAACTAAAATTGCCATAGGTCAATTTGAATAGGTTTTATGTATATCAATTCACAAAAAGTGACTCTTAGCTTTGTCATGTCTGTCCATCTCTCCACATGGAAAATCTCTGCTCTCACTGGATTTTTTTATTTGAGTATTTTTTTAAAAATCTGTTACGAAAATTAAATTTTCATTAAAACTGGATAAGAATAAGGGGTGCTTGACATGAAGACCAACATATGTGCTAGATTATGTCTCGCTGAATTCTTCTTAGAATGAGAAATGTTTTATCAAAAGAAGTTGTAGAGAAAATCAAGTCATACATTTTATTGAAGAATAAAAGACCAATTTGATGTCACTTGCCATTTTTATTTCACTTCTTATGTGCTCAACATGTTTCGGACATTAATATATCCATCATCAGGAGCTTGCGACTATTCTGTTGAATTACCACATTGGTCATGTTGTT
>Ga0123355_10001728_pt1 | contig 30450 bp, 14 predicted proteins | sample TergutEmb28metaG_3_FD_89872 | JGI IMG/M metagenome (GOLD analysis project Ga0123355, IMG submission 89872) | Embiratermes neotenicus P1 segment gut microbial communities from Petit-Saut dam, French Guiana - Emb289 P1 | ecosystem: Host-associated > Arthropoda: Insects > Digestive system > Gut ... | reverse complement strand
TGAGGAATTTTTGTACAAGCGTACAAAGCATTTTCATGAGGATTTGTACTGCACTGACACAAGTATGAGGAATTTTTGTACAAGCGTACAAAGCATTTTCATGAGGATTTGTACTGCACTGACTCAAGTATGAGGAATTTTGCATAATAATGTTTTCATCTGTATCATCTCTAAGGCCCACAAGAACAAAAATTTGTACTGAGATAACAAACTAGCCATGTACAATTCTGCCAATGGTTGCAGCCATGACTACAAATTCTGACATCCTGTTCACAAATAAGGAAAAGCTTACATGTGGTGGTATTAACAGAACAAGGAGACTTCACTCTTCCAAGCAGAAAAATGCATATGAAGTAAAACAAATTCATTTTCAATAGAGATGTTGGGGAAATGTATTGTGTGGAATACTAGAACCGCCATCTTGGACCACACATAACAGGAAACATTTAATAGCTGGTTATTAAAGGAATTTCAAGAATAATTACATATGCTTCTTTTACAAGATATGCCTCTTGCAACAAAAGGATAAAGGTGGATACAACCGGATGAAGTGTCTCAACATTTTGCGGGATAGGTTAAGAGTTCTTGCAACCACTTAAACAAAGTATATGGGGAAGAATGACAAAAAATGTGGGCCAGTAGGAATGGCTACCTTTACCACCAGACTTGAATACATGTTTTCTTCTCCTGGAGTAGCATGCAGTTAGGGTGTACCACAACAGTAATCTGCAAATAAGGCAGAGCTGGTAAAGTGAAGAATTCAAGCTGCTGCTGGCATAAGAAAGATACTGAACACATGCAGTGGGAACATGCAGTGTTCAAAGCCTGGCAGCATATTTGCACTGACATGATGGTCGGTTTGAAAATGCAAGTCAGTTGTGAATGTTAAGCTGATACCAAAACAGATGAACTAAAAAGTGATTCTGTATGCACTGCCACAATACCCTAGCACTGATCTGATAAGAGTGGGAACTGACACACTGTTCACATGACTTGTGATCTCTATGCATGCTCCTGAAATCTGGTCAACTGGTTGCAGAACACTCTGTACTTCATTCAACACAGTATGATGAAACAGGGCCAAATGAACACCCAATTAAAACTAAATACATTTCATTTTGTCAAATAAGTATGCCTGTACTGATAGAGAGGTATCAAGTACAAAAACCATAAAATGTATTGTTTTATGAAAATATGTATCTTACAGCAGCATAAACTTTTCCAACTTTACTGACACTGCATAAAGAACAATGTAATTTGCAAGGATTCAAAATCCACTAACTTACAAATCACGAGAGATAGGAAATTAAGTGTTGTGTGACACCATAATGCCAATAAAACATCAGCAACTTGATACCAGAGGGAAGACTAGACCCTCCACTGGGGCTAAAAACCCTAACATATGGGTAGAAGAAAAACAGTACATGCGCTCCAACTAAATAACTATAACACGGGACAAAAGCAACCAAGTTGAAACAAGTAGCCATATTAGAAGTAGGTGCTTTAAACTAAAACAAAAATAAGTTCTACACAGCATTCAAACAACAAATACCTCATGACTACATACAATTGGTCATCATTATATGGAAGGTCTTTCCACTACAAATGAAACATACACAAACAAAATGGTTTCACTTTTAAAAATTATAATAATGGAAAACGAAATCCACAGTTCAAGACAAATTATAAAATGATTCGTATCTTCTGGGACATGGCGTTGTGCTGCTGTGTGAGTGTTTCTGGTGTTTTGAAGGAATGTAGTACATTCATCTTCAAGGGTCAGAAGTTCAAGAACTTGGTTCCTGACATTTCTTCAAAATGTCACGAACCACTCACCCAGTGACACAATGTCACATCACAGAAGACCTGAATCCTCAGCAACACTGATGTCAAAACCTCAAATCTCACCAATTACAAAATAATTCATGCATCAGTAAGTCACAAAACCGTTCACATTAAATCTACAGCCTAATAATTTTCACACCAGATTACTGAACAAGAGAAGGGTGTCAGTGCTTGATGAAAGAAAAACTGTTAATTTTAGAAACACTGTTGTAAAATAAGTAGCTTAAAAAGTAAAATAGAGCATGGCTAAAAAGGAGCCCCATTTTTTGTTGGTCTTGCTGAGGACTTAATTTATGAAATAACATGCTAAATGAACTGGTAATGGATAAACAGCTGACCTTTAAGCTGCAGGCAGAAAATAAATGAAGAAATGCTAACAAAACTATCAAGTAACCAAATCCTTATCAACGTAAAATTAAAAGAAACGAATTATAGAAAACATCTGTTGACTTCATTCATGGATGTTGCTAATTCATATTTCTTCAATTCAGTAAACAGCAACCCACCCCTCAAAGGTACATATTCCATGAGAATGAATTTAATATCCGATTTCTAGTTCTTTGCTAACAATTATACAGAACGTCAATCAGTGACAGTACAATGGTTTGGAGGCACAGCTTGGATGGAGGGGGGGTACGGAGGAAAAAAAACTGAACTGCTTCAAAAATGGGCTCTGATGTACTTGTGTTGAAACTTTGGCACCTATTACAAGATATGTACAGGGAGCTGCATAAGGTAATAGATGTATAGGGAGCTGCATAAGATAACATCACATATAATTTGTTTTTTAAAGTGACTCGGTTTAAAGATGCTTAATGCAATTACATACACAGCAGGATCAACAGCGTCCATGCTTTTGTGTTATCACACAATACAAAGCATGTCTTCTCTCTCCAACTTAATGTATCACAATGGAACACAAAGTCATATAAACTTGTAATATTTCTCTAAGTTATTTTTTTATATCAAGTTTTTTCATGTCGCTCTCCTGGTATGATATTAGGCCCATCACAGAATTTTAAACATTGGAAAACACTGTCTGTTAAAAGATAACAAGTTATTATAATTGTGGTAGTGGCAGAAAACTTTTAAGTGAACATGGTAACTGTGCTGTAATTCACAGAGACAAAACATGAACATTTACATTACTTTGTTATGAAAAAATTTCAGACAGTTGTTAAGGTACCTGTTTTGATAAAAGTGGTCTACTCTATTCTTTGAGCAACATGCTAATTTTTGCCCTTTTGTTCATACAGACAACAGTAAATTACTGAATTACTGTGTAAAAATCACAGTATAATAAATTAAACATGCAGGTAACAAATTTATGAAAACACGCTCAGATTAAATATCATATATAAACAGTAACATTTATAAATGAAGGAAATTAAGCCAGCAATACTTTTCTTTTCACAACAAAAGCAATCCTCACGGAATTTTGACCAGAAAAACTGAAGGGAAGAGATCAATAATAAGAGCTAGATGTAGGAAGTAGGATAGTATTAAAATAGATCTGAAAATATACACTCACTATGGACTGGACTGATTTGACTCTGGATAGGAACCAGTACTGAGTTTTTGTGAACAAGGTGATGAACCTTCAAGTTCTACACAAGGTGGGGAATTTATTGACTAGCTGAGCTACTATCAGCTTCTTAAGCGTGATGAAAAGAAACCACGGTACATATACGAGTACATAGCAATAACTGAATATTTATTCAACAGACCATCAATGCAATAGTGAAGCTCAACAAAATTAAATATATTCCATTGTACATAACAAAACTGAAGAATACACAGGAAAGTGGGCACAGTATTTATGGACAATGGATAACCGCTCAATTCCTGAACAAGCCTGTTGGAAACAGGAATACTGAAGGGCCAACTGAAAGGTTGTGTGATCAAACGCAAAAGATCGATACTGCAGGATCCAAACAGATGAAAGTTTCCTGTGTACAACTCCATAACAAAGAAGCAATGAGAAGAAATAGAACATATTGCATGGGAAGACATCATCATCAAATATCCCCAGGAGCACAAACTGTCGTGGAATAGCATGCAATACAAGACTATGACAAAAATGTCAGTGTAATATCCAAGTGCTTCAAATCTCTTCAGTTTTTTCACCTGTACTTCATTTCTGAAGCCAAAATGTTTCACTCTATTGACAATGGACTTTGTCAAGTGAACGAAGCTGAAGATGGATCATGTGAAAACTCTCCTCATAGGTCAATCAGAAAACCCTCACAAAGATGTCACCAACATCAAGTGCCAAACAAACTAGGGTAAGGCATACTCAAACCATTACATCTGTTACTGCTGATAAATGTGATGACGATCAGACACCGTCTTAAAGTATTAAAGTTTGTTTGCGACATCATGATCTACTGAACGTATATCTTTAAGACAGACATTTTTAGAAAGCTTATGAGTCGGCACTGATAGCAATTTTCTTTGTTTTTATTAATTCCTTCTCAAAAACGGTTTTTAAGAAAAACGTTGAGGATAAAAACTGACAGTGCTGCCTCCAGCAGAGGCCAAGGGAAGCTGACATATTTCATGTACTTCCCTTGGTTTCCGCTTTTAGACAAGATTATCAATTTCAACATTTTGTTTCTTATTTAAACATGCCAGGAAGCTATTGTTTCTTATTCATACGTTGCTTGTGATCTGCTGATCTCAGAAAGATACTACCCAGCATCAAGCATTAATATGTAAAATTTTTAATGTTTATTAAGATTAAAAAGCTGACGTTTCTCTTGACTGAATATAATACTGTTTCTATGTATGAATTATTCACATGGGTAAAACTTATTATAACAAAGCTTCTAGATAGCTCCATTGTAAGATACAATTACTTCAGCTACCTTGCGTACAGCATGGCAACGTATTCCAAGATTGTGTACACACTCACCACACGATTCCCTGAGCTCCTGAGCCAATGGGCTTGAGGTTCTGATAACGTTTAAGTATCGTGAATTTAGTATCGCCGACCTCCACAGTGTAGAACATGGAGGAGAGCCTTGAGGACATCTTGGGGCCAAGGAACGGCATGCGTAGGGCAGCAGCACTGTAGCAGCAGTGGAAGCAGCAGAAGGCTTGGCTCTGTGCAAGCGGTACAGGCAATGGTTGCTCCGGTCCTCTGGTCTAAAATAAACAAATGGAAACACACTGACGATTCTGCAAGTAGCAAATATATGTAGTTAGTGAATTAAAGGGAAAGATCCAAAGGTTTTTGAATCAGAAACTCTTCTCTCATAAATCTAAGGAGAAAATGTAATTTACTTTTCCACAGATTATTCAATAATCCTACATCAAATGCACTTATCACGTAATATCAATTAAGGTCACAATCAACTCTTTGTAGGATGACCGAAAAAGGGTGTAAGATATGGAGGCAAAGAGTCCTCCGTAAGGTCGATACACTTAGTATGAAACCACGTAATGTCATATTCATGAAGACGGCAATGTTCAGATATTTTACAGAGCCGTGCAGGAGACTTCCACGCCGAAAGACATCGGGAAATTCAGATTTTTACCCACAGCTTCACAACACTGCCTAGTTTTTAACGAGGCCATCCTTCCCACGAAACCCATAAATCTTCGACATACTGTGTTGAAATTCTATAAGGCAGCCTGTCACTAATTTTCACTTCATTATACCATCTTTAAGTAAGCTCAAGAGACAAAAAAAACACCGACGATAATTTCGTGTTCCTACTACCTTTCCAGTTTGACGTTCAGGTGACCGTGCATCGTGATATATTCTTATAATAAAACCAACCAGATGCACTAATTTCTCAATTTTATTTTTGGAATAGAAGTCTACATGTTTCGGACACTTCCTCTGTCCATTATCAGGAGTTTTACATTGTACACACAGCAAAGGTATACGTCATACAGGTTTGCTGACTGCTACGAACAGGCTCAGGATGGAACTGCAGTTCTGTCCTCAGCCTGCTCGCAAGCTGTCAGCAAAACCTGTATGATATATACCTTGCTCTGTGTACAATGAAAAACTTCTGATGATGGACAGAGGGACTGTCCGAAACATGTACAGTTTTATTCCAAAAATAAAATTGATAAATTAGTGCATCTAGTTAGTTTTACTACAAGAATACATTCCCAGTATTTGTCATATTGTTATGTACGTTTCAGTCAACAGGGTCGCAACTGCCTCAACAGCGAACGAACTGCAGCCGTTTGAAACTGTCACCAACAAGCCAATATAACACGAATTTGCTTACGTCGGGCTCTGACATATTTAAATCAACACCAAACGCTGAACAAGCAAGACAGAATTAAACATGGACAGAGGGTTGAGGAATCGATCAATTAAGCCAACTTACGTACTATACAGGGTCTCTGGTTTAAAAATAACCTTAGTCGTGCTTGCTATCCTGTGAAGCTTGTAATTAACTTCTTTCTCTTCTAAACCACAGTTAGCAACTGAATTACACCGAGACAGGAAGAGGAAGCACAAGCCAGTCCTACTGTACTGCTTGTCACGTAAGTGACAAGAAGCACGGTTGGATTAAAAACAAAGCCTACCGCAAGAGTTAAATTCTGTGACCCCATTCAAGTGAAACAAGGGTGTGAGTGATACAAAATGCTGACAGATCTTTCACAAATATATGTGTTACAAATATTCCCAAGGCACAAGACCTTAATTAAACAATGAATACCAATTAAGTTAATTCTGTGCTATGGAACAAGGTTAAGTTCCGTCAGTGAAAAATCCATACGATAACTCGAGTCAAGCAATTCATATCTTAGGTCGTATTTGTCACACCCATTTAAATATTGTTACTTAATCATCGTCCATACTTTCTGTCAGCGATGTACGTGCAAGGAATGTATTTCAAGGCAACTTGCAACCTACATATGTATACGTAAAATGATTCGATTCCTTGGAATGTGGGATTGACTTTGTATGACTTTTCAGGGACAACACGGGGTGGGGAAACAGGACATACAAAATTTCTAGACCTAGACCGCACACCTGCTGTGACGGATAAGCACACACACCACGTGCATATTTGGGTTTCCTGAGAAGTCTCTAATTATTAAACTTCCCAACAAAAATGCCGTAAACACTTTTCTTTTTCCCCACGCGCGTCACATTTATGTGTCATCTTAACCATACTGCCTTAACAGTAGCTCAGTTATCATTATGTACCAAGGTAAACAATGAGTATGCTCCTGAAGATCTAAGCCCTCTAGGATATGACACCGTGCCAAATGGTAGTTACCGACTCTCGGAGAAGCTTCCAAATGCTGGTAACTACTTACCAATCGACACGGCGTCATATTGCAGAAGACGTGAGTCTTCACGAACACCGCTGCAAAAAACTTCAAATCGCGCAAAGTACAGTCTGCGTTTATTGCCGAGTGTGCTACGATAAAGCAGATGGTCACAACACAATGACTAAGAAGACCAATAAGTCTGAAAGCTACTTCTGTTGTTTATTTTAAAGTGCACTACGATAAATCAGATGATGACCGAGATGACCCGTAAGCCTGCATCAGCGCAAAATAAGCAAACCGCAATATAAAGACCGTTATGACATGTGATTTGGTGCTCCTTTCCTCCTTCTCTCTTTCGATCGATCGATCGATCAACCAATCAATCAATCAACACCAAATATCCCCACTCTCATTTCCAACACAATGAAGAAGCCCATACAGTGGGCTTGGGCCATCTTCGATTCACACAATCTTCACTTAACAGCATTTGGCCATCGACTCCCATCATGACACGCGGTAAAGGTAAGAAGAATAAGTCGAAAATGATAAAAATAGATCATTTTACAAAGTCAAACCGGAATTTCAATTTTTCCTTTAGCGCACTTAAGAAAATCACAAACGTAACTTCACTTATTACGTACCTAGACATACCCGAACGTAATTAGGGAGTACAATGCACAAGCGATACTAACTCCGTTCTTTATGCAACGGGCTTATACGCACGCATATTCCTTCCTCCGACACTCCTTAATTTTCATTTTCGAAACAATGCAATGGACTTCGATAAACTTTGGTAGTGGGGTTTACGCTAAACCTTGTCGGGTGAAAACAGTTTGGGTGTTTCGGTCAATAATCCGTATGTTAAATAAAATACAAACTGAATTACGATTACAGCAGAAACCCACTTATCCGGACGCTAGTTATCCGGATCGGCTTGGCCCTTCGGGTAAACATTTTCTTACTGTAATTGCACTACATCTATTTATGGGTTAAATTATTCCCCTCAGTTGTCAAATACTTGTAAGGAATTATGTATTAATGTATTATTTGTACGTAAATAAACCTGCAGACTATTTTCAAAGAAAAATTAAATTATCCGGATTTTATGAATATCCGAATGGCTCGCCGTCCCAATTAATCCGGATAAGCTGAGTTCTACTGTACTTCTGAAAATAAGCTCAAAGTTCAAACATTTCATAAAATTCATAAAGTTATACGAACAACGTTGATGCGCAAGTAGTCCTACGTTCCTTGTGTCAGCCGTAATATTAACCCTCAAGACGAAGCGCAGACTGTTTTATCTAAAGACCCAGTTCGTACCGCGCAGTAAACACTTTCATCTCGGTTACAAAAACCAATCAGTTTATATTGTAAGTGGTACAAGTTGCTGTTTGTTCTGAGATAAATACAAAACACGTAAATACAGTGTAGGCAGAGCGTACAGTTGTTGAATGTTAAAAATCTTGGTGCATCACATAACCAGTAGGCTTTAAAAGGTTATAAAAATATAATTTCTGATTGTACGCAGTGTTATATGAGGTTGGTTGAGTTTGCAACGAAGAGTTTGTATCAGCTAGAGCTGAACCTTAACAGCAGTAACACGCACAGAAAATTCGAGATTTGCGTCATCTGCACGAGAGAAACGACACAAATGTAGCGGCGGCAGTCATTGCGGAAATGCTTCAACGAACAGGGAAAGCAGCCGAGCACCGGCTAGATACGGTGTGCACAGCGAGAGCTTCTAATGCACAAATGACAACGTCATGACCTGAAGAACACGTTACAGCAAATTCGATATCCATACCTCTTCCAATGAAGTTATTACGTCTCGAAAATAGGCCAATCATTTGTGGTAACCCCACGCATGCAACTTCGCAAAAAAAGGCGATCAGAAATTTTATGCACTCCAGTGGACTACATCTACCCACACCTGTTAAATCTTCGAAAGGGGAGACAAACAGTGCAATTAAGATTACGAATATCGGATATTTATCCCGTAACGTGGAAGACAGGGCGCCACTGCGCGCCACGAAATGACCACTGTCGACGTACGACTGTGCCCCCTTTCAGAGTACTAATGGATGTTGCATCATCATACGCAGCAACTGAAATACAAAATTGCATGAATGGCAATGACCGTGACGACAAATGAAATGCTCTTCAAAATAAATTCGTTTATAAATGGGGTAGAGATTAACAATAACAAGTGCGTCCAGTTCAGAGACCTAAAAAGCTTTAAACTTCACCCATACGCCTCTACGGCGCCGAGCGCCGGCATAAGGGCAGCTGTATCTCTGCTCTGGCTCCATCTCCACACACTATACTATTATGAACACCTTACTCCCTAAACATCTGTTCACTACAGGCAACCAGGTTCGAAAGGGTACACACTGCACAATACTTGCTCCAACTCAAATAGAAGGAGATTTTATATTCACCCCCAAACTTCTTGGTCTGTAGTGACTTAAGACTTTTTGGGTGACACAGTTTGTTGGCTTAACTGAACTCATAAAAGGTTCCAAAAAGCGTCATTAATATTACGCTGGAAGAAGTTCAGAAACACGAAAGCAATTGTTTCCTTTTCCTGTCAACGGTAAGGAGGTGGAAAAATTACATGAGGAACTTTCGCTGTTAACTGGTGGCGATTTATGAAATAAGCTATGTGGCGTCAAAAAAACATGTAACGCTTATGTCAAATCAGAACTGTAGAGGGAACAACAATAGCTCAAATAAATAAATATACTAAACTGGTAGTTGGTTGAGAAATTCATGAAAAGGGGGAAATAATCCACCTAGATTCGAAAGGGACATTTCCCAAACACTACGCTGCAAGGGTATACACTTACCACGAAGACGTCGTTACTTATAAGTTGAATGTGACTACCAATGTAATAATTTTAAATTTGGTCAGTAGATTAACTTGGAATTACCCTTAATTCTACTTCTGGCAGACAGAAAGAGAGACAAGCCAAGAGAGAGAGAGACAGAGAGACACAGCGAGGGCACAGACACGTCAGAAGTAGTAATGGAAATAAAATTACTATTGTGCTAATGTAACGTATTTGGCAATTTCTTACGACTTAAGAAAAAAGCGACGGGAAAGGTACTTTCCAAATGAATCCTTACGTCGCTCTTATGGTTGAAAGTCTCCAGTTAGGGCCATGTTAAGGCCCCCGCAGTTCCTATTCGTCCCTTCACCATTTGCGTACTAAATCCAGGAAACGCTTTATCCCTGCATAAACCGAGTTCATCTCGTCCCCTCGTGAATACATGAATACTTGGCTTGGCAGGATCTACGCCAGCTTCACTCCAAAGAGCGCGGGGGGGGGGGCATCAAATAGTAACGGGACAAAAACAACCCCTGCCAGCTAGAATAAGAAGCTACGATATTAAAGGATGGGAGAAGGTTGGCTGCTTTAGTGATACTCGTTTCGTAAGCACGCAGTTATAACTGGCCTCAGTGGTGAGGCAGAAGTACTTCTCAGTTCATCTGCAGCTGTATTCTTCACTACGTTGCTCATATAACGGTAGAATGGCAAGATGCCCGTGGCTTTTGAATTGCGCAAATTATGTAACACAGCGGCCGTGGCGTATTTTACTACAACATATCAGAATGTGCTTGGATAGACTGAGGAAAACCACCAGAAACTCAAACACGGCTGCGCTCGAAGACGGAGCAGGTGGACTGAATGTTACACAACCATGTTCGGTAGAAGCCATGTGTACGCACGCAGTACTGTACACGGGGGGACAAGAGCACATAGGCAGCATTACTAATGTGAACTGCCGCACGTGCTGCTCAGGAAACTTCATGACAGGAAACAACAATCTCACTGAAACATCTTTCACTTGCAGTTTTATTTCGAAATAGCAGTGCCATCTGTGTAGTCCCTCCCATTCTTTGAGTCACTGAAAATACGTCGATTCGAAAATCTATTACGGAAAGACAAGTATCTTCGAGTCTGAAGAAATAACAGGGTAGCCAACCATAATTAGAGTAAATACATTATGACTGTGTTGAAAGCTTACCAAATAACGAAGTTGAAATAAAGAACTGCGAGTACCACTTCACTTTGGTTTACGATTTATTAATATATCTGAGTTTTATTCTTGTTATATTCCATCCGAGGTGTAGCGTAACGAAAATACGTTATAAAGATCACGCATTAAGCCAACAAGCTATTCTAAACAGCATCTAAGCGGTCAAGACAACGGTACAAATCACTTAAGATAATGCTGTTCCTTAAGAGCGCTAAAGCGAACGAAGAATATAGTAAACATCAGGTCCTAACCGTTCGATGGTACAGCAGCATAAATATCTTACATCAGTATTCCAGCATAATACAATACAAGAGGAGACACCTTCAGGGTAATTCGCGGCAAGTGCCTCTTTCAGCGATCAAAGACGAAGCAGGTTGTTGGAGCAAAGTGAAGAGATGGGGAGGGGAACGTGGATACCGGAGGAGGAGCAACTGCATCTGCTGCTGTGACACGGCCAAGACAGACGGGCTGAGAAAGCGGCAGGTCTGACACTGAGATAAGAAGGGAAGGGGGAGGAACAGGAGATTAAATTAATTAAAGCAAAAGCTAGGTGCACTACCGGATAGACAGCTCCGCCGCCTCCCCGAATTTCAATATCTTTACTTGAATCTGTATTAAAATTTTCAACTTTTATGTTACGTAAGGGAAAGTGAAAGGAGGAGACACTTTGAAATTCACATACCATATTTTAGAAATGCAAAAACAAACGCTAACTCATTTTTTCCTACATAATTAAATTTTCCAAACCAACGACCTACGTAAAAGTAATTACTTTTCAAAAAGATTACATTCATCAAAATCGACAGTGAGAAAACAGTCGTTAAACTAGACTGCCTATTTCTTATTCTTGGGCGATTGTTTACGGTATCCAGTTTAGGTAATGTCAACATGTTACGTAATGAACGGAATTTAAAACCGTGTAGATCTAACCGTAACATAGCACGGTAATAACGCTGCCGCAATGTTTGGAACTGTTTTTCGTCACATGATACTGCCAGTTAAAAAAAACGGCTACTTGCATTTGGTAGCTAAACAATTCTAATGACAGGCAATGTATCGGATTTCCTGAGCATTTCGTGGTTTTTCTAGGTACCTGAAAACAAATGTCCGTATATGACCCTAACATGAAGTCCAATTATTTCTTTCCACATCCCTCATTCCAGTCATTCTCGATCACTCTCTCTGTTTAATAAAACATTGTGTGGCACTTACTGAACTATGTTTTCAACTTCATGGGACGTATACCAAGGCCTTCTTTTGCACCTATTTGCTTTAATGCCTCTTACCAATTTATATTTCTTAGTGTACGCCCCCTCCCCCATTTTCGGTTTAACGCTCTTTGGCTGGTTTATTACTATCAGTTTGTCTCTTTTCTTGTGGGAATGATTTTTTTATTTACGCCATTTCGATTTACGCCCATTTTTTTGGGAAAACAACTAGGGCGTAAAATAGGGCCTTGGTGTGCAGAGAGGCCCAGAAGTCAGTTACCCGGATGGAAAAAATGTACACTAAAATAAGTACTTGTAAATTTCTTAGGTAGGTTTCACCCTTTCTATATGCCACGAAGGCCCTTAGGGTGAGTAGAGGTATAGCTCTACTCTTTCTAGGACCTCTGCACACTAGATGGGGGTGGGGGTTAGCCCCACGCCCCGGCCGCCTCTATCCCCGGAAAAGACCCTGTACCAATTTTACAGGAGGCTGGGTGGGCCCCAGGGCTGGTCTGGATGGGCGGAAAATCTCGTCCCCACCGGGATTCGATCCCGGACCGTCCAGCCCGTAGTCAGTCCCTAGACCGACTGAGCTACCGGGCCCACTGTAAATTTCTTTATTACATATATTTACTGACTTTACAGCAACTGTTGGAAGTGAGAACTGGGGCAACGGAATTAGAAACAACGCTTGCAGCTCACTCGTACAAGCAATAACTTATTTAAACCGGAATATTTTCGTCAATACAACACAAGGTTATAAATCAACTATCTTCTGGAACGTACTGTACATCCAAGAATGGCGAAACGATGGCTAATTGGAAAGTAAGACCAGGCTACCTACTTCGAGGTACAACACCAATAATTTGTTAGAAGAGACAGACGAAATCAACGGAAACCTGTAAAAATATCCGGCGTCCGGTCTGTAAGGGAGCATCGGGTTCAAATCCCAGGCACGCCACCACTGTGTATGCGGCCATGGAAGTGTCGCACAATTCGAGTTTCACAACACTGGAGGCGTATACGTTCAACAGTGCATCGGTCGCTGCACACTCAAACGAAGACAAACTCCACAACTTTTAACCTTCACTCGTTCCTGTTCACAGCTGTGCCTGCTATGTTACCCCTTTCGCGAAACCGGGCTATTTGGACGTTAGGTTTGGACGACACCAAAATTTGGTGTTGAAAATTTTTAATTGACCCGCAATTCTGAGTACGTTGGAAACTGACCTTCTTACTTCAAGTTGTAGCCCTACGTGATTTTCCAGTGTCCGTCACTAAGCGTGTTTTGTTCCCAGGATTATGACATGCCGTCTAGGAAAGACTCGTTAACCAAAGGCGATGGGGCCCCTTTCGTTGCCTGGCGTATCACAGAAGTCGAGGGCACATGTTTCAGTAATGTCACTTCTGGAACACGAAATACCGACATGACGGAAGACATGAATAGCTCTTGTCCGTCACTTACTACACATAAACCGGTTTACCTACAGCTGCAGCCCGTGCTGTAGCTTTTAATGCTAAACAATGTGTTTTTGTTGCCGGCCACAACTTCAGTTAGAGCCAGACTTGTTTCAAACATAAGTTATGTTCGCAGAATTCAGATACTATGTTCCATGGAGTTAATCCATTTTAAAGTAAGTAGATTAGGTTAGGTAAAGGTAAAGCAAGGCAAAGCAGTCCCGTTACAGGCCCGGAGGAGTCCAGAGGGTTCCAGGAAGTTAAGGTTCCAAGATTACGTGACAACGGCACAGGATGGTGGTAGGTTGTCAGCCTTACGCACCGGCCGCCTTTACCCCCAGGAAATACTCCTGTTAAATACTGCGTCGACCCCAGGGCCATAGAGCGATCGGAAGGATTTTATGTCAATTAAAAAACCAATGACACCAGCTGGGATCGAACCAGCGACCTTCCGATTTGTAACACAGCACCTTAACCACTGTGCTACCGCGGTCCCCCTAATCCATTTTAAAGTGCTGCTAGAAAATAAGAAGAGATTTTCGTACCTATAACAAAGAACTCCGTTGTATACTATCCAATGTCGCCTTAAGTGTCCAACTCGCAATTACGCAAGCGACAGTAATACAAATTACATCGCAGTAACTTTCCCATATCCATTACCACACAGACAAAGAAGTACTGACCTCACGTACGTTTAGTGGTGGGACAAGCGGCATACAACTGTTTTATCCGAGACTTCAGTCCATTTTTCCACCTGCGGCAATAATATGAAATTAAATAACTACTTAATGTCTTCTGGAATAAGTCGCTGCGTTATCTGGTAGCAATTTACAGATCTTTCGGAACAACCTGCTGTCTCCATCTTCAGGTAAGATGATGGATGCAGCAGATTGCTCCAAAAGCCAATAATAATTTTCCAGATTACATGTTCACATCTCAGAACCCATCTTCATAGTCTGCAACACGAAAATCTCATATCTCAAGTTTATACCACGAGAATCTCATATCTCAAGGCCTAGCCATGAGAATCTCGTATCTCACAGTCTAAACCACGAGAATCTCATATCTCACGGTCTAAACCACGAGAATCTCGTATCTCACAATCTAAACCACGAGAATCTCATATCTCACAGTCTAAACCACGAGAATCTCGTATCTCACAGTCTCAACCACGAGAATCTCATATCTCACAGTCTAAACCACGAGAATCTCATATCTCACAGTCTACACCACAAGAATCTCATATCTCCCACAACCAGTGATAAGAATTCACGAAAGCAGACGGTTTGAAAACTTTCCCTATCTAAAACACAACAACAATCTGGAACCACGATGCACGTATTAAATTGCAGGTAAAAGCACAATAGTTCAGCTACGACTATTTGCCAAGTGTACAGCAAAATTTAAAATTTTGTGTTCCGTAGCAACGGTTGAGGCACTGCGCTACAAGCCGGAAGGTCGCGGGTTCGATTTCCGATGGGGTCATTGATTTTTTTTTCCCCGGCCTGCTCAGCTCTAAGAGAAACGAGGGGTATCTCCTGGGGTAACGCGGCCGGTTAGTAGAGCTAACAACCTTACCGACTATCTGAAAATTCTGGGGGCCTCAAACTCCTGTAGCCCTAAGGGCCTGTCAAGACTTGTAGTGGGATAGGTTAGTAATGTAACTGACAATATAACAGCGCAAAGAAACACATTGCAATGTCATGTTTTCATTTAGAATCCCCCCATTTCAGTGTTTCCTGCCTGTCAGTCTTAAACTCTTGAAAACTTTGAAGTTAAACCGTACTCAGCAAATGACAACAAGAAAGGAGCTGCGCGAGCTGGCGTGCCTGCAAAAATCGTCTTATCCTAAATCCAGTTTTGTCCAGTAGCCAGCATGCGTTACCCATAAGGTTACAGGGTCCTATTCTATTTTTTTTTTTTTTTGAGGTACATGACAAGTAACAGCGTAAATGTGCCCCAACACTGTTCAGTACCTCTATCGCTGAACAGTGTTGGGGCACATTTATGCTGCAAGTGGCAAAACAGTGAAGCTCCTTGAGATACCCGAAGTCGTTTTCTCACTGAGATAGACCACGTCTCACACCCCTACAAAGCAACGTGTAAGATCACAGTTTTGTATGAATAAATCATTACGTTTGCAGGAGACGGCAAGAAGAAGGTCCTGAATTAACTGAAGGTTTGTCTAGGATATTTTTTTTTATAAACACAATTCTTATTAAACGTTAGGCCTACATATTTCAAGTACAGAACATCTAGTTTTCCCAAATTTAGTGCATACTGCTATAGTGTCCACGAGTACAGTGAAGGAAACGAATAATGGCGCACTGTAAGTATTGTCGAAAGCACTCAGCACGTATTTCAATATTTTAATCTGGGGAGTTCCAGGCTGTTCTTAATAAATCTTTCTACTTTAAATATACGTTGTGTACAATTTATAATTACAGTCGAATCCGGTTATAACGACATCCATTTATGCAAAATCTCGTCTATAGCGTCAGATATTCTGTGCTACCGATGAATTCCTCACTGTTAACCATAACATTATACTCCTCGGTTAGAACAACACTCGCTTGTAAGGACAGAAAATATTCAGTCCCTTACATGACGCCTTAACCGAGTTCGACTGCATTTGTATTAGTGCTCACTTTTAACCAGACTGGAAATACGAAACACTACGATCCGGTATTTATGGTGCATCAGGTCACAAAAGGCACACCTAAAACACAAACTTTTATTTGACAGCATATGGAGCAGGTTATCGTGCTCAGTTTAAAATAACAAATTCCATCCAACCAAAAATATATAGAAATGTGTGGCAAAAACCTCGATGTTGGATTAAGGTGCATATTCGGTGCAGGAGCTGGAAGTGTTTGGATCTGTTCGAACTTTAAAATTTTACATGATCTGAGTTCAGACCGGCGTCAGCCAGGCTGGTTTCTATCTATAATAATGTTTTATTCGTATACCTTATTAAGAGAGGACCGGGTATTTGGAATAATTTTAATTATATATGATTTTCACTAATATTATTACTATTTTGGCAGATAAGTGCATTGGATTTAGAATCTATTTATGTAAAGTATTTATTTTACAAGTAGTACATGTTGGATTTTTTTTTTTGGTTAATTTTTTCTTGTTGATGATTTTTGTTTTGGTTGGGGTGGCATTCCTTACTTTGTTAGAGCGTAAGGTTATGGGTTATATTCACATTCGTAAGGGTCCTAAGGCCTAACAGCAAATATGAAGTACGATAAACGACTTTAGTTCCGACTAACAACAAGCTCACATTACGTTTGAAGGTACAATCTGAATAAACGGGTCTCGATTTCTCCCGGAATAAACATTTTATTTTTAAACAGGAGACGCCGCATTTTGTTTAGGTGAGTATCTTGGAAAATCGCGTTTTAATGGCAGGAAGCCGGTCCCAGTGGCCGCGCGGTCTAAGGCGTAGGTCTGCGGCCGCTCGCCTGCTGAGATCGTGGGTTCGAATCCCACCGGGGGCATAGATGTTTGTCTGTTGTGAGTATTGAGTGTTGTCAGGTAGAGGTCTCTGCGGCAAGTTGACCAATCGTCCAGAGGAGTCCTACCGAATGTGGTGCGTCGCTGTGTGTGATCTAGAAACCTCATGAATGAGGAGACCCTGGCCCACTGGGGGGCTGATGCGACAAAAAACAAAAAATGGCAGGAAGGCAGCATCTTGTGTTACAATGCAATCTAAACACCTAGTTCACGCTATAACAGGCCACGAAGGCCCAGAGGTGGAGTAGAGGTACAGTTCTACTCTTTCTTTAACCTTGGCGCTAGATGGATGTGGGTGGCCAACCCCACGTCCCGGCCGCTGTAACCCCGGGGAAATACCGGGTACCCTTTGTATAGGAGGCTGGGTGGGCCCCAGAGCTGGTCTGGACTGGTGCGGAAAATCTCGCCCCCACCGGGATTCGATCTCCGGACCGTCCAGCCAGTAGCGAGTCGCTGTACCGACTGCACTATCCCGGCCCACAATCTAAACACCTACGTCTTTTAAATTAAAAAAAAATTGTTAAATATCTTACAACTATGTTTCCCAACCTGCGAGCCTTTGCCAGTGACAGTGTAATAATGTTCCTTGCCAGGTAACCGAAGTTCTTCAGTTAACACTACTGAAAAGTTTTACAATTTAGCAGCCAGAAACGCCATCCCGCTACACCACTAAGATCCATGCTACGTTGACCATACAGACTATATTTCTAATCGGAGAAACAAAACAAGAGCACACAAATACAGCAAAACACTTCACTCGTTTACCTCATTCACGCATGGTCGATGTTAACTTTAATTAAAACGTTTATATAGGAAATTGTGTTCTTTAAAAACAAACACGAAACTTTAATAAATAAAACACAGAGCAACGTGTTTCGTTTCAAACTCTTCAATCCATTACGGGATAAACACTCAAACAGGCCTTTTTTTCAATTTACCGAGAGATCAGGCACGCACCAGTAATCACCGCATGTCTGCTACCATGAGATATAAGCACATACGAACGCGACAACCCAGCTGTGGAACCAGTCTCATTTTATACACAACTTAACCAGTTCTACCGAAGTTGACCTTTTTCCTTTTCGCGACCTTCGCCAGAGACACAGTGTGCCTTAATGTCGCATACGTTCCGTCTTGTCATCCACGGTGACACGCACTGCGATTACCTTCCGCGAGAAAAAAAAAATCACTATTCAAGTCAAGAGCCGAACTCAGGCTTTTTTTTAAAGAAAAGGGATGGCAATGGAAGGGACGGGGGAGGGGGATTCTACACAGTACACAGCAACAATAGATATTACGGAATACAACGTTCCAGTAAAATTCCACATAACACGACGTTTGCAGCAGCTTAATTTATAGATATATCCATGTTTGAATATGGCAAAATTCTAAATTAGTATTGTTGCACTAAGGTGAAATTCAAGTTCATACATTTATCTGGAAGGTCAGTGACTAATGCGGAACAGCTGCAACAACAACAACAACAACAACAACAACAACAACAACATAGCAACGACGACGACGACGACGACGAAACACAAACCAAACATCTATTCGCCATAACCCCAAGCACAGAATACATTATTATTGAGGCGTTTTTTGTCCTTAACATCTCCTGTAAACCCAATAATGAAACACCGACAACTAATCCCCACAACAGGATCGATAAATCTAATTATGAACTGTCATCCAGTTCCATGGCCTACTATCTGCGACAGTAAATACTTAACCTTGGACGACCAGAGATTACAGAAAGTGGAACAGAAGTACCAAACAACGAGTTTGTCTCACACACACACACACACACACACACACACTACGCACGCACGCCCGCGCACACACACACACAAGCGTCCTGCATCTTTCTTTGTCTTTAAATACCATCCCGTTAACCTTTTAAAGCCTACTGGTTACATGATGCACCAACAGTTTAACATTCAACAACTGTGCGCTCTGCCCACACTGTATTTATGTGTTTTGTATTTATCTGAGAATAAAGAGTGACTTGTGCCACTTACAGCATAAACTTATTGGTTTTATACTCGAGATGAAAAGTGTTTACAGCGCGGTACGAACTGGGTCTTTAAATAAAGCAGTCTGCGCTTCGTCTTTAAAGGGTTAATTTGCAACGGATGGTCCCGGGATGTCACCACACGCATTAATCAGGTGCAGTGCTAAATGATCAAACCCGATCCTCTTGCAATGACCTTCTGAAATACCAGCAGTAAAGCGATTCAGCGTACAAATTATTAGCCTACAATCCAATGAGAGAAATTTAATGCTTCTTCTATAGCGTTCACTCGTGTATCGATACTTGAAATACGTTCTACTTACTCGATAAAAGGACTTTAAGAAGATACGATATATCCCCGGTTCTTAAAATAAATAAAAAAAAAAACTTGTTATAAGGAAGCAGAGAAGATAATAGGAATGTTTTACTGCCGAAATGTTGAAAATCTGTCACTTAATACAATTTTCAAACCATCAGCAGTGACATGTCAGAATTCGCTTCCTACACCATTAACATCTGGCAGCAAAACGAGGGCTAATATCAGTTCAAATACGATTCGCGAGTTGGGACAGTAGAATACGTCCCTTTCGACGAAGACGAAATAAAGCAACACGACGACTATAAACTTCAGAAATAACAGATCTGACAAAACACTGCATAACGAAGTGGAACATGTCGAAGTAATGAGTTCAGACAGAACCCGTCACCAGTTCTGTAAAACAACCATACAATGAAGGTAAAATTAGGAACACGAACAGATCCAGCTCTGCAATATACGCTGCAGGAAAATCAAGTCTAATATTGAAAGAGTAATGATAATTGCAAGGGTAAGAAACGTCACAGGTTCAGAATATGACTAAAATGTAATGAAAATAAGATCTTGCCATGTAATACAAAGCTCTCATTTTACTACCATAACGCAATGTAAGTGCCTGCAACTTTACACTGAAGCTACGGAGTCGCCAGTGGCGTACTCAGGAATTTTGTTGGGGGGGGGGTTCAACAAATTCAGTTGAGGACAGAGGACAGAGAGAACGGGGATCTGGGGGCAGTAGCCCCCTAGTCAGGTGTTCTGGGGGCAGATGTAATTTGGTACAAGAAATTTCATTTCATATAGTAAAATTTTCTTAACTTTTTGTACTTTAAGATTATTTATGATGCCAACCAATTTATTTGTCACTGCTAATGCAAAACAACTGCGAACCTAGGTAGTTTTAGAATTTTATTGCCTTTTTTTCCCCCGAACATCTTGGGGTGTTGGCGTCCTAAATTCAGCAATTTTTAACGATTTTCACAAACGGGTTGAGTTTGGCACGATTTTGGAGGGTCTTCGGAATTTCGGGGGAGGGGGGTTGAACACCCCCAACGCCCCCCTCCCCCCGCTACGCCACTGGTAGTCACATTCGAAACAAGCTACCGCCACGTTCTTCTGCGTAAAGAATGCAATAAATGACATGCCTATCTCCTCCGGGTAGAAACACAGGCATAAGAAGTAATAAACGACAAATGGAGTTGCAACAGATAGCAACCGTGTTGTTCTAGCCACTGCAACATCATCCGGTACCGTTCAGTCTACTTCACACAGCACACAAACTGTAGAACCAACTTCACATGCAATAAATGTATTCTTTACAAGTTATCAATTCTCCATCATGTTTCGGCACACCTCACGTGCCATCGTCGGGGAGCCTTCGCAGTTGCTATCAAACGTTTTCGCGTTACGATAACAACTACGAAGTGCATGTGAACTCGGTTCTACAAACTAAACTAATCATCATTCGATGCATGGTAAAAGGTAACGCAGTCCCGTTACAGGCTTGGAGTGGTCCAGAGGGTTCCAGGAAGTTAACGTTCCCAGATGTCATGACAGCGCGATGCACGGTACGTACACTATTAAAACAGACAACAACCAAGTTACTAAGATACGGACCGTCCTAAACTGCTATCCGTACGAAATACTACATACTTGTTCAGTTGCTTATACAGACTAACATCTTGATTTCTTCCATATCTGCTTCATATCTAAGGTTCTCGTGGACGTGAGCACCGAGGTAACAGGTTCTGGGATGTGGTACCGTGTACTATAGTAGATAGGCACAATGGTTTCGGAAGAACGCTCCGCCTTTTCTTCAGGGAGATGGGGACATCTGTTGGCGGCAAGTTCCGCCGAAACCTTGATGCCTGTTTAACACATTACGTGGATAATAATACTATTCTTCCATATTTTATGTTTTGCTTTCTATTTTTTGTGTTCTGTGTCTTTGTATTGTTGAATGTATTGTTTCTCCCCACGCATACAGTTGCTTACTTTCTTTTTGTCTACAACTTCATCGAACAATGCCACCGCGTGGAAACGCAACTGCAGTTAATTTATATCATATCACATATTTGTTTCGTCTTCAATCTTACTGACCTCCAACTCAGCCACCTCACTTAAAATTTATTTTTCTTTCATTTGACTCTATGCATTTCCACCCACATCTAGTCCGCAAAGGCCAATTCTCCAACAGTCGAAGTGTTCAGGCGACAAGTTCCGTTTCCTGTATCTCGTATCAACCGGAAGAAAGATTATCTATACTCTTAGAAGCGAGTTAAATAAAAGCACCAGACGGTCGGCGAGCTACATCGCTGTCTTTGAAATCGACCACGGCTTAAATTCAAGACTCGATACGAAGAAAAACGTGAATACTTCGAGCACAATAAAACACTCCCTTACGAATTCAATCGAAGATGTTCTTTCAGAAGCTCATCCTAGTACACACTTTAGACAACACTATGAGCAAAACACTCAACCCGTTTGAGTCTTCTGGCAGAAACTCGGTCAACAGATGTCTCTTCAGAATTTATACCATGGAAAGCCAGGGAATCAAGAAGACTGTATTCGACCAGTTCTAGCTTAAACATTTAACGTCTTTAGAGGGTATGTCTAGAAATTTGCAGCTGTAGAAAATGAACTGAATATTGGTACTAGCGATACAGACGAACTTGTGGTTTCTTTCATACATGCGGTAACGGAAGCTATTCACTTATTTTAACTTTAATGATCTTATCAGAAAATAACGTGTCATGCAGATTCAATGTCGATATCATTTTTCGGCTTTGAATATTTCACTTACTGGACATCCCTGTCACAACTCAATGAGACATTAAAGACAAAGAACGGTTTCCAGCACATTTAAGTTGCAGTTAACACGACCGGACGAAGCTCAGTACACACATACGTATAGCCGTGCGCGTGGCTTCAAGATAACTGCATTCTAATCGAGGGTATGTGACAGAGGCGATGCGGACACATTTTCAAGAAGCACCACAGCAACTAAAATGTGCGGCCATCAATTACATTTACGTATAAATACAGAGTTCCAAGAATAACTCAAAATTCTACTATTTATTTATAGTCCAACAGACCTACAACTAACTCTGTTATTATTGCCGTTCCATTCTATTTCTGTGCATATTTTTTACCTCAAACAAATTCTGTGTACGGATGTTTAATTTGGCTGATGTAACATCTCAACTTCCTGTAGTTACCGTGGAAGTAAATTTTAAGTTACAAACAATATTTCATGCGTGATGTGTGGATAGGCTAGCGGTCCACATCCACGCCCATTTCCACACCCACAGCTCCAACCAACCAACCAACCAACAAACAAACAAACAAGAAGCTGAGTCCTTTTTGAGCAGCTGACAGATTCTCAACTACTCAAGAAATTCCGCTCATTTTATGGAACCCCATTCACAAGTGCCCGCCACCTGTCCCTATCCTGAGCCACATCGAACTAGTCCATGCCCTCACATCTCACTTCATGAAGAGCCATCTTAATATTATCCTCCCATCTACGCTGGGGTCTTCCAAGTGATCTCTCTCCCTCTGGCTTCCCCACCAAAACCCTGTATCCACCTCTCATCTCTCCCATACGTGCTACATGTCCCACCCATCTCATTCTCCTCGATTTGATCACTCTAATAATGTCTGGTGACGAGTACAGATCATCAAGCCCCTAATTATGTAGTCTTCTCCACTCCCCTGTTACCTCGTCCCTCTCAGGCCCAAATATTCACATCAGCACCCTATTCTCAAACACCATCAACCTACGTTCCTCCCTCAACGTCAGTGACCAAGTTTCACACCCATGCAAAACAAGAGCCAAAATTATAGCTCTCTATGACTTAATCTTTATATTCTTGGATAGCATACTGGAAGACAAACGATTCTGCACCGAATAATAGCACAATCTGCCCTTCATTTCTTCCTGAACGGAATTTTGATTCGTCAGGGTTGTTACCAAATGTTTGAACTGTTACACCCTTTAAAATGATATATTATCAACTGTGACTTTGTCCTGCATTCTGACCTCTATCCACAGTTCCAAAATATCGCTCAGTATCATCATCATACCGAAAAAAAAAACACAATTTCTTTGCAGGGATGCCAAATGTCATATTACACTGTACAAAAAGATTACCTCGAAACTTGGTTCAATCATAAATTCCCATTAAAACACACTTCACACTGCGTGAATAATAAATACAACTAAAGGATTATAATCCAGTAGTACAGCGACTTTTATTATAAAGAAATTTCGTTTCTTGCATTCCAACTAACTTTCAACTCACTTTGCAGACACTTCTTACAATTATTTTATCTCAGCATTCCAGAAAACTGAGATTGAAATATGACTACTTCTCACGTAGTGTGAACAGAAATGAATATAAAATGGGGAAAGAAAGACCGATGAGAAAAACGGGGGGGGGGGGGGGAAACCATAAAAAATCACAAAAAAATACGTGTAAAGTTCAAAAAAAAAATTTAAAAAAGAGGAGAGAAAGGAAGAGGGGGAAAGAAAAGAGGAGAAGGAGCGAAGAAGGAAAAGGGGGGGGGGAAAGAGTGAAAACTGTTTCACAGAATTTAAGAGAATAAGGAACTGTAATAAAGTTATGAGAGAATGAATACAATTATCAATACGAAAACCGCTAAAGCTTAAAAGATGTAAAATCCCGCTTTGAACAACAATACATTTTTAGAAACAGAGTTAGGAAAGCAATTATAAACTGGATGAAATGAAAGGAATAGAAGTGTGGCGAAAATCATCTAAAAGTACAATGAGGTGAAGTGTAGTGATGTGAGGTGAAATGGGGCGGCAGGAAATTTAAATGGGGTTAAGCTAAATGAGAGGGTAGTGAAGTGTAGTTGGGTGAAGTTTAAATGTGAGGAAGTGAAGTGTCGACAAGTGTAGTGAAGTGGAGTGAAGGTCTTAGTGTGTCTAACATTATTAGATGATATACAGACTATATGAAGTTCGCTGCTTATATGACTTTTGCGTTTATCACATTCTTTCATGTTCTTTTGGTTCCATTTTTTTTATCATTGTCTATATAACTGTATGTTTTGTATGCTTTTGTTTAATTTGTAAATTATGTATTTTTATTGTTATGTTTATGTATTCTTCTTGTTATCTATGTTCTGCCCTGTATATTCTGTTTCATTGTATTGTTCTGCGTATTGTTTGTGTATAAATGTGTACTATACTACTGCCACCAGGTGTCAACCCAACTGCAGTTAAATATATCATAATATCATATTAAATTCGTTTTTTCGCAGCTTTACGTTCGAGGGTATGTCTTCACGTAACAACGGCATTTCATTACGGAACTCCAATATCTACGAAAGCGCTATTGCTTATGCGAGTTCTCAGGCTTTCGAAGCGGTGCAGTTGAATTCCTCTTCTGTGATATCGCCTGTTACTGGATGTTTGTTGCCCAACGTCCAACTGGACAATGAAATGAAAGGACAGCACCACAGCTGACCTCCAGCAAGTAAGATCTGCTACTGCAGATGAGAATGAATTAGCTCAGGTTCGACCAGCTTTTTACTCAGCGGAGTTGAACTTACTGTTTTGTTTCCACAGAATTTATCACAACTTACAAAATTATCTCCACAATGGATACTGGGTCCCCCCCCCCCAACGGAGGTATAGCGGCCGAGTTGTGGCGGTGACCACCAACCCCCATTTAGCACCGAGGCTAAAGAAAGCGCATAGCTATACCTCTACTCCCACGCTGGGCCTTTGCGGCCTGTTCTAGGGTGAAATTTACCTTTCAACATTTTACCTTACACAATCGCCACTAAATTCTGGGGACAATTGTTTATATTATTCGTAAACGCAAAAGAACAAAGGGTAACATGGCGTTCATCACACTCACAATACGCACATGCATACACAAACAAAACACACACCCTTTTGGAGTCACGCTTTCACTCGTCAAGGCACTAACTGGAAATCGACGCACAGTTCCAGAACTCAATGCATGCACGTTATAGCCACATTCGAGAATAGTACTGGTTATATGTGAACGGTACTTGCCCTTTTTCATCTCAACGCGCGTTTCAAATTAAATTACTTTTCACAGTCGACCGACTTTCAACGAATCACATAAATCCAGCAAATATTGTACTGTATGTAACGGATAACGACGGGTAGAACTAAACTTAGATCAATAAACAGAAAACAGTAAAACACAGAATGCGTGGGGAGGGAGGGAGGGAGGGCGGGAGGGAGAGAGAGGGGAAGAATAATCATGGATCAAATTTATTGGCCCAGTACACAAACTCAGATTCAGACTCAAGTAATATTTCTACTAGTTCGAACACAGCTGCCTGCTGTGACTCTACAACACTGTGTGGCAATACTACCCTAGCCAGACGATCGACAGTCTACAAACACTGTACCTTACACTGCAGTTCATGTTGGCCAACACATCTGACTGCAGCCTGGGTCACTATCTCGCAGAGGCTGTGAAAGTCAGTATGCTCATACAGCATACGCAGCCTGACACAGTGCTTACATGAGCACGTGTTCTTAATACTGCAACAAATGACGACATGAACGGGAAATATTTGTATTTCCAAACGCAAGACTTTTTTTTTTTTCGCAACATCGAAAATCCTGCACCATACACCAGCAGATTTCATGCTTAATGTTAACCCTGACCTCCCAAGCCATCACCTCGCCTACAGCTACCGACATACGATTACTGCGTTTTTAACCCATTACTTTCATATTCCCGTGGGCCGGGTAGCGTAGTCGGTATAGCGACTGGCTACGGGCTGGACGGTCCGAGGATCGAATCCCGGTGGGGGCGAGATTTTCCGCACTTGTCCAGACAGGCCCCTGGCGCCCACCCAGCCTCCTGTACAATGGGTACCGGGTCTTTCCCGGGGGTAGAGGCGGCCGGGGCGTGGGGCTGAACCCCCACCCCATCTAGTGCCGAGGTCCTAGAAAGAGTACAGCTATACCTCGACTCAAACTAAAGGCCTTCGTGGCCTACAAAAAAGGGTGAAACCTACCTACCTTCACATTCCCATGAGAAAATAGTCGAACTGTAGTCAGTCGCAGTTTACAAACAGAGGAGGCAGTAAGTTTCAGTCTGCAGTTTCACCAAAAGGAAGGACGAAGGAGGAGAAGGCTTTAAGCAGTTCAATTTAGTGGGTGACAAAATTATATGGCGGAACGAAAGGAAATGCAGCAACCATTCATTATGAAATCAGGAGACCGCAGCAGAGCTTTCACGGCTTCTAATGCAGCAGTATTCCACAAGATGATACGTTGACAAAATCATTTTGCGGCACTACTGAGTAATCAACGTGGCCAACAAACCGTCACAGGATGACAATAATATATTTGAAGAAATATGTGCCATTTCATCCCGCCATACACTAGGAGAAACAGTTAATGTTATAAACCGAATAAAAATGAAAATAAGGCTATATCTGTCCTCACGCGGATTCCTGAATAAAATTCACGCTCGTATCACTGGAAAGCAACGTTTGCAGAACTCGTCCGTCAGACCTTCAGATGTACCTTTTTGTCGACACAAGGCTTCGGCCGTTTATGATTTTTAATTCACGATGTGTCCGGTTCGAACCTCTGTCGCTCAGCCAGGTTTAATGAGGAGAATCATCGTATTCATAAAGTACATCTGTGTGGCCTACATGGAAATGCAGAAATGTCTGGCATGCGAGTACTAATGGTCTAGCGACCTTACACACAACCAATGGTCAGTACATCCGTCAGTGCATGGAGACAGAAAACCGACTTCGAATGATTATTCATATATTATTCTCCAATAAGCATACCTGTATTTCATTGTCACTGTATACATCTGTTACAACTGCTCTACCAGGGAGTTTAAAGTGGCAGACTCAGGACTCAACAAAGCTAGCAAATTCGACATTCAGAAGACCGTGTGTCGTGATATATTTTTATAATAAAACCAACGAGATGCACTAATTTCTCAAATGTATTTTTGGGATACAACTCTACATGTTTCGGACATATTTTCTGTCCATCATCAGGAGTCTAGGAATGTATTGCTGTGCGTACAGTACTGGACTCTTGATGATGGGCAGAAAACTTGTCCGAAACATGTACAGTTCTATTCCAAAAATAAATTTGAGAAATTAGTGCATCCCGTTGGTTTTATTATAAGCAAGCTAGCAACTATTCAAACGTATTATGGGTAGGACACAAAATTACTTTCAATCGCTACGACTTTATCAGAAGCAATGCCGTAAACATACCTCACATGCAAATAAATATAAATGCTGGTTAATGACGCGGCACCGTCTTCTGAACTTCCTTTGGTTCCATTTGGCCACATTAGGGGGTAAACAGTAGAAATGAAGCGAAGTATGTTCACAACAAGTGGGCGGACGGATGCTTACTAACAGTAATCCTCATTTAGTTAATGTTAAAAACCTTAACAAGCAGATCCCAGTGGCCGCGCAGTTTAAGGCGTGGGTTCGAATCCCGTTGGGGGCATGGATGTTTGTCTCTTGTGAGCGTTGTGCGTTGTCAGGTAGAGGTCTCTGCGTCGGGCTGATCACCCGTCCAGAGGAGTCCTACCGAGTGTGGTGCGTCTGAGAGTGATCATGAATCCTAGATAATGAGGAGGTCCTGGCCCACTGGGGCTGTTGCGCCGCGCTGTTCAGTCATTATATTCCGGAATCATCACTTTAACACTATTTATGAAGGAAATACTTCACAAGCTCCTCTAGAATCGCAATAAAGAAAGCATAAGAAGGCTTTCAGTGTGATAAAAAAATAACAACTTGTAATGCAGAGCAAGGGTAAAAAAGAGGGGTGGGAAGTGGTGGAAAGAAAGAAGAGCTGCGTCCAGTTTATTGGGTTGGTGAACGACGAAGGTGCACGAGTCATCAAAGGACACAGAATTTTAACGAAAAGAATGGTACAGTATAAATGTATAAATGACAGCGAAAGATTGGCGGCGAAATAAAACGAAGTGGCAAAGTAAGAAACTAAAACACGCCAACTACATGGTACACACCACTTGTCACTTTCGCCTGTTAGTTTTTATTGTGGCTAGTAGGAATGAATGGAGGAAGATAAGTAAGAGCTGAGGCGGAAGAGCGATGAAGCTGCTAATGTGATTGGCCAAGCCTTACCCAAGGAGGCAGAGACGGATGACAGAAGGCAAGTAGACGAAAGAACAAATAAAATAACCAGCCTCCCTTACAAGCGACACAACTACACAATACACTCCTACTGTCGTTTGCTATACGGCTTACATGGGCCAGAAATCGTAAATAGATTCTTTGTTGAAAGTAACGTAAAAATTATTACAAATTTTGGTTTCGATTTACAGTTTTGAGGCGTGGTGTTTTATTTTCTGCAGTAAGACAATTCTTCAAATAATAAAACAGAATCTCTATTCCATTCACCACGCCATGAAGGCGTATAGGAGTGCGGGAACAGCTCCACCGATTCAACTTCAGGCTCCGGAGAAAGGAGCTCTGTATCTCCAACATTTGGGGATGAAGCAATTAACAACTTCATAAACTGCATGGGACAGAATCTTCTCACTGTACTTCTCTAAACAAATGTAATGCACAAAAATGTCGTACGCCGTTGAGAATGCGCCTGACTATAGTCAGGCGCATTCTCAGCGGCATACGACTTACACAATATGACATGCTGCCACAGCACCAAGTTAATATAAGGAAATTAATCAGTGAGGGTTTAAAAAAAAAAAGTGACTTTAGCAAGGAACAGTGTAGCTCCCTGAGTATGATCTTAGGATCGAAACATATTGGCGCGATTTTAAATGTTTCAATGTAAAAAAAAAATACGTATGTGCATTAGTTGGTGTGCTAATTAAATGCATACTGTAAATGTACATTAAAGAGACAAATGTAAGTTCCAGCTCAGCTCGACAGAGTGGCGGCTGTTGAGCCAATGCAGATCGACGGAGACTGAGACCAACTTTCAGTAATGTCCCACACGCTAAATTTCAATGCAGTTCATAAGATTCCCTAACACAATTATAAAGCAATATAATAACTCCGTTTTCAAAGACAAAGACTGAACTTCCTGCACCTGTTCCCAAGAATCTGCTGGACTGCTTAAGAAGGTGCATACAGCAAACGATTCGCCGTGCTCATGCGGCAACTTCTCATTCAGCAGTGTTAGGCGCGTAAATAATGTTACAGGCGTACCAGACACAGGCCCTGCACTGAAGTGTTTTAGCACATCAAAATGTTAGGTTTCATAATGATACTGTTTAACATTAACGACAAACATATGTCAATTTAGGATTACTTAGTTTCTGGATTCTGTCCATTGTTTAGCATTTCAGAGGACAGCGATTCGGAACTTACCTGTTTCCGCCCAACTCTTTCTGTTAAAAGTGAGACATTTGTCGGAGAACTTGAAATTAAATGGCCCAGAACAAGATTGCGGATATCTGAAACGGTCATACACTTATGGCCTCCCTAATTCGGAATATCGGAATAGCTGCGTCGGTAACAAATGCCGAGGTAACAGCTTGCATTTAAGAAACTTCAGTTTTTCTGTCAAGCGTTTCGGGGATGGTGAAAATCACGGGCGATGAGAGAAATAAGATATTCACACAGATCTGTTGCTAGAATAACAAACAGGAGCAGACCATTTGGTACACCTAGATGTAATGAAACGGTAATACGTGGGTCATTTCAAAAGTTCTGCACACTGCGCTTGCGCGGCCAGTAGGATGATGTAGTCGTTCCGATTTTCGCGACAATTGTGAGCCAGACTTCAGTAAAGAACAATGAGTGCGTAT
>Ga0123355_10001727_pt1 | contig 30453 bp, 16 predicted proteins | sample TergutEmb28metaG_3_FD_89872 | JGI IMG/M metagenome (GOLD analysis project Ga0123355, IMG submission 89872) | Embiratermes neotenicus P1 segment gut microbial communities from Petit-Saut dam, French Guiana - Emb289 P1 | ecosystem: Host-associated > Arthropoda: Insects > Digestive system > Gut ... | reverse complement strand
TAATTCAACAGAATAGTCGCAAGCTCCTGATGATGGATGTATTAATGTCCGAAACATGTTGAGCACATAAGAAGTGAAATAAAATAGCAAGTGACATCAAGTTGGTCTTTTATTCTTCAAATATTAATAAACCTTTATTCTAAATATACCGCTGTGATAATCTGAAAACTATACTCAAATTATCCATCAATCACACTAAATTTGTATCATTTTCAGAATTAATTACAACATATTTGTGGCGACCTGGCAATTTTCACGTAATATATAATATATACTAAATATCCCAGTATTTTATACGTATTATGTATCACCTGAAGATGGCCGGTTCAGCCGAAACATTTTGTAATGAATTCTGAAAACAATAAACATTTAGTTGTGATTGATGGATAATTTCAATATAGTTTTTAATTCAACAGAACCTTTGGGCTCTATGAAATGTGGGGAATTTCTCAACTACCTGAGAAACTTTTAGCCTCTCTAGAAGAACTTCAGTCCATGTGATTAGTTGGTTGGGACCCTCAGTACTGCTACTCTCCTATACCACAGCACATTTAGACTAGCTCTACCTAGATGCTACACATTGTCTTTTGACTGGTAAATTCAAAATAAAACTGTAAGTCCGAAAAATTATATAAACATTTTTAATTACATTAATACTAATAATTTTTGTAATGTGGTGTTAAAGAGTCACAACCAAAGAAATGCATTTAAAACTCAGCAAACAAATTTGATTTGTTTTGATAAACATTTTTGTTGCTTAAGACCTTAATACAAAATTTTGTGGAAAAATATGACTTTCATTGTTGTAACTTAGTTTGCAGCCTGCACATGGTTTTGAGACTTTTAAAATGGCCCACAAGCAAAATTTTGCTCATCAATGCTCCAGAAGCCAGTACAATCTTTTATCTATTATGATACAGAACATCACCATCTAATTACCTGTGTGCAAGTTTGATTGCAAATAATAACCCATAACCCTATCTTTATTCATTTACGAAAGAGAGTAGGATACAAACTTACCAATTTCTGTACATTCAAACCCATCACCTTCATATCCTGCATTACACTGGCACTGATACTGCCCCCTTGATGGGATGAACACACACTGTGCATGTGGATGACACGTGTTTACAGTGTTGCATGATACTGGAACATTAAACATAACACCATACCATAGCAATAAAACATATACTTCTTTCGCATGAAATCAGGTATTATGCCTACTTCTGAGACACTGAAATGAAATTTAAGAATGATATTCGATCATCATGGATGAGGCAGATACAATTCAGTGATCCAATTTTGTACTTAATTTCTACATAATGTAACTCTATTCATATCAAATTTTCCAGATATGACATCAGACATACATAGTGTCACCACGTTCATGACTGTTAACATACAGACATATGTACAATATGTATAGGTTTCATTACAACAAATGGAAGTATGTTTATGATTCAAACAGTAACAATTCTGACTTGAATTCCAGACAGACTCTATTTGAACTTTTGTTGGAATACCTTCTACATTCAGTGAGGTACTCTGTGGTTTTCTTCAGTCTCCAGCAAAATTCAAGAACAGAATATTAAATTTGCCATGGATGATTCCTTTCACAGCCTTTCAAATTAATTATTCACCAAACCATTTAAGTGGGATATATAAATGATACATAAAGCTTCAGTTTCGACCTCACAGACAACAATGACTGATCAGTTAATACAGTTTAGGGAGATAATCGCTGTTTATTGTGAGAATCACACAAAGCACTTAATACAATGTATGGCTAAATGCAGAGTTTCTTAATATTACAGCAGGTGGTGTATATACTTACCATAGGGTTTAAATAGGCTAATCATCCTTCCATTCAACACTTAGTTGCTGAAATATTTACCCAGTTGGACAAATATGTGTATCTCATTCAGCAATAGTTACGAGTAACTTCCTGTATCATTACTTAGCTTCCAGGTTCCATTGTTTACTATAAATATAGACTGCCTTTGTGTTTCTTAATTTCAAAGTGCATATAATAACAATCTTTAAGAACTGTGGGTCATAAGAGCAAGAGCGCATTTTAATAAAGCCATTTCACACCTACCAGCAAGCCCTTTAAAGCCCAAACAGAGGACTGGTCATTTTAGATACGAAAGAAAATGGAATTAAAATTAATGGAAATTAACTACCCAAATTTGATTATAAGTAGAGCCTGAATACATGACACATGACTATGGTCAGAACTAGTTAAGCATATCATAATCTACAAATATTGTCATTACACTCTAAATCTCCAACTGTAGTTTCTTCAGCCACTTGTCTCTCTTTCCCCACACAAGTGTCGTCCTGAAGCTCATATCCAGATGGACACCAACAGACCCCAAGTACACAACTAGGATCTGGTGACACTCCAGCATCTGTTTCATTGTATAGTGTTGCACCATAGCAGTTATAGCCGTCACCAGTGTACCCAGGTAGACAAACACAAACATGGTGATCAGATGCATTACTGAAAGTGCAGACCCCATATGGAGAGCAATCATTTGCTGTGTCACACGTTTCTGTAAAAGAAGGATCATAAGGATGTTACTGTAAGGAGTATCATCACTGTGTCATTTCATCCATCATCTGTAGCCCACCTTTGTCATCAAACATTGTGAGAAGAGTCTCTACCTCTGTGCCACAGAAAACGTGGATTGAAAATCTTGAATATTTCTCATGGAGAGTAACAAGGGGTCCATCAGTAAGGGATATTTTCGAAACTGAGTGACAATATACAATAGAGTCTTAATTATCAAAGGTAATGGAGGTTATATTGTGCAAGACTAACTAAGACAGAAATAAAAGTGGCCATTTTCTGTTCTGTCACATTATATACTGATGGTTTGTACACATTCTCTGAAATCTGTGAATTCATTCACTTGTGATTTTAACTGAATGGTACTGTGTTACCTTTGAAAACAGACAGGATGGCTTTCACTTATGCTCTTTTTGCATCAAAAGAAAAAAGGCTGTTGCAAGACAGCAGGCTTGTAGGAAGTAAACATTTGTACAGTAAAGCACAAAATGTTGGAAACCATAATTTTGACTATAATGGGAATCAAAATACAACAGACTCCAACACTATGACTTAAGACAAAAGCATCACAGTTAATCAACAAAATGGATAATTTGCCCTTGCATAATGAACAGTACACTGTGCTCCCATCACATAATGCTACTTGGAATTTGTAATGACCATCAACTAGCAAGCTACAGCCATGCAAGGTACATAAAGTCTCCTACATGTGTGGTTGATTTCCGAATTCAATCTCAAGCATTAAAAATACTGCTGATAGCTGCATAATATATATTGTCCTTAACGACCTTTTTGGCATATCATTTGGAATGCTTTACTCTCAATAATTTGATACACAGCATATGTACAAGGAGAAGGTAACAGCTCTACAGGCTAGCGACCAACTTCGCATTGTATCCGAAAGGTGTCTACTGTACAAGTATAAAAATTGTTAACATGCTACCTAAACGTATTACAGACTTAGTGGAAGACAGGAATTTGTAGATTCATTCAGAAGCCTTTTGATTGAACAGTCTTTTTATTCTACTGATGAATTTTTAGATCACTGTGTGACTCAAATGTGGTGGTTGTTCACGTTTACGATTCCGTGCATCACTGATCTATATTAATAATTGTCCAACGAGATGCAACACAAAGCAATCTATTTATTATTCTGAAAGTTCACTCTACATGTTTCGGGTGTCAACCACAACCATCATCAGGAGTACACAAAACTGTAACTACAACTCCGGTATTGGTCATATTTTTTGTGCAGCTACCTCCTTCCAACGTGGTCAAGCTAGCTTGGCCACGTTGGAAGGAGGTAGCTGCACAGCACAGTGTGGCCAGTACAGGAGGCTGTAGTTACAGTTTTGTGTACTCCTGATGATGGGTGTGGTTGACACCCGAAACAAGTAGAGTGAACTTGCAGAATAATAAATAGATTGCTTTGTGTTGCATCTCATTGGACAATTATTAATATTAATATGTGGTGGTTGTGTTTTGAAGAATGCATCACATTCTGTATGTAACACTGAGGTTGCATGATGGATGTATCATATTCTGTATTTTATTGTTTAATGAGTCTATTTGCTGTGTTACTATGACATGCTTGCTTGTCAGTCACAAATTATGGAACATGACAGGTTTCACATCCAGAGTCATAGGATGCACTGGTTGATCAATGAAATGTATATGAAATGTACATGTAATGTAACATAATGTAATGTAAGGTAATGTAATGCAATGTAATGTAATGTAAGGCCTGTTTTTAACACTAAAATTACTCCCATCATCATTCCATATGAGACAAACATAACAGACCAAAAGTAATTTCCTTCTGATCCAACCTAATAAAAAATTATAATATTCTCATTATTCTCCAATAACCGCTGAGAAAAGTATGTAATATGAAATAAATGTACTTTAAATACTTTTAAATACATTGCTGTAAGGACTGTCAAAGAGCATCAGTACAATACCTGCATGTGCAGGCTCATATATGCAGTATCTATAATTTATATACACAGCCCCTTATTCTAGCACAATTTTTGCAGATTTTTCCTTAAGTCCACATACTTTACTATAAAATTAAATACATGACTTCACTTAAGCAGTCCGTAATCCAACGTAAAACCATATATGCAAATTTTGTGATCTACAAGCGATATTATGATAATGAAGAGTGGAATACCCAAGCATGCTTTCCTGTGTTGTTTAGTGGTGCTATCTTGTGTCCTTATTAATAAATGGCACCAACCCTGCCAACATCTGCTATAAACTCATGAGTAACAGAATAGCAAATATTTGATACCACCTTCTATTCTTAATCATAAATATTTGCTGACACACAGTAGTAAAAGAACAACAATTAGCTTGTTGTTTGGAAACCCATTACGCACAGCTAGCAAGCAGCTGTGAACCCACCTCTGTCAGCCAAAGGTGTGCATTGAAATCCATTCCCTGAGTATCCTACAAGGCACTGACATTGAAAGGTCCCTGGAAATCTTTCAATGCATTCAGCATCAGGGTGACAGTTCAGGTCATCACATGTTGGCAGTCCTGAGAAAAATTAAGGTTATCTGTTAGTACTGTCAATGATTTGATTCAATATTTCAATATCAAAGACTGACACTGTCAGCATGTTACAATGGATTTTGTAAATGGTATCCTAAGTGATGTTAAATGGAAATTTTTTTATTAATTTACTTAGCAATAATTTCCCAGGATCATATGTTTATATCACTGAATGGGTGGATATGGAATGAACTAAAGTTGGTATAAATCAAGGTCCTATCCAAGAATTTGTATTGAGAGAGTGAGTGAAAACATGGAAGTCCTCATGTACCTCTGAACCAAGAATTAAACTTGGGACTTGCCAAATATTAAGCAGGAGTTCTGACTAGTATAACGTGATGTTAAATGAGTGGTAAGTGTGCTCTGTTGAAAATGTCACACTTTTCATTTTCCCCAACATTTGCTTGTCATTTTTTTTAATGTTCCCTCAAATCACATATATATGTAAAAGCAGCTCAGAAGGTGAGTATGTAATTTTACCGCAAAATTTTCTGTGTATTAAATAATTTTCTTCATATATATTCAGCATCCAACAAAGGCCTGTTTCTCCTGTTTGACACATACATAATCTGACAGCATGAGTTCCACTATAAGCCATGTCAATAAGAGCACACAGCAGCAAAAACTACCAACTTTCCTGTCACATTTTTAAGCTACACATTTTAATTTGTCTGTAAATCACTGCAATAATGTAATTTGTTTACTTGTGTTCCTTTGTCACAAAACATTTAATACTCCTGGACTGTCATCAAATGGCATGTCTGGGCAAGATTTCTCCTCAAATATAACTGTCAAAACATCTAACACTGTAAACCTCAGATTGTCTTACAATGAATTTGCCCTTGTACCACATTTTTAATTTATGATCACAAACTTCAATTTACCACGTGGAATAACACAAGATGTGAATGAAATAAGTACAAAAACAATCGCAGTTCTTCTTAAACCCTGGTATTGTAAGGATCAGATCACTTGTCACTTGCTAGTGTGGGGGTGAAAAGGCAAGCTAGGAAGTTAGGGTTAGTGGGGAATCTGCAAACCTTGAAGGCATACTTACTTTTGCATTGACTTCCATCTCCAGTGTAACCTGCTTTGCACTGGCAGGCAAAGTTTCCTGGTTCATTGACACAGATGGCATTAGCATCACATGTGTGAGTCCCAGTGCTGCACTCATTAATGTCAACACATACAGCTGACTCCTCATCCTCAATATCTCCATACAGATACTGGTAACTGCAGACACACAAACACAAATGCACAAACTTCTTATCAGGCTCTAGCTCATTGATAGTTTTCAACATTCTGCATTATAGCACAATTATGTATGTATTAGAAGTTTCCAAAGTCACACACTTCATCTTATTACACAAGCAACAGGAATAACAGAGGTTCAAGATTTCACAGCAGCAAATATGATGAATACACCATTTCTGGGATGTGATACCATATGTTTGGTAGGCAGGTACATGTAATGCCATGTAGCTTGGCAGACAGCAATATGTAAAGCCATGTAGTTTAGTATACCATTACTTGTAGTACCATGTAGTTGGGTGGATGAAATTGTATTCTTCAATATGAAGAGAAAACCAACTAATACCTAGAAACATTCAAGAGTATTATATATATAGCTACATGGAACGCTCATTACTCACTTATATTTAGCACAAAAATTTTACCTACATTTTATATTTTAGCACACATTTTATACCATAAATTTTAAAACTTAATATTTTACATTTGTGCATGGGTTCTTGAAGTTTTTGTAATATATCTTTTATATGACCCCTGAGGAGGGCTACAAGAATGGTTGAAACATGCAAATGAAGGAGCTTTATTATGTATGCAATATAATATCAGACGCTCTTAAATGTTTACATGCATTTGTTGGTTTTATCTTTATATCGAATTATCTGAATGTATGGTCACTGATTGTTTAAAAATGTTTACCACATTCATATGAGATTTATTTAGCAAGACACAACTGGTGCTGTAACAAATAAAATGGTTGTTTAAACTGTTTAATATGGACACAATTATGACTTTATAAAAAGACATTACAACACATCCCAGATGACCATAATCTTAAAAAGTGGCGTTCTTTCTTAACAATTACAACAGTAAAGTAAAAGAAATAAATTAAAATAAACTTGCACATTTCTAGGCTTTCACAATGCTGTGTACACAAACATATCAACACATTTAGCATGATGGAACGAAATCCTGAAAGTCAAAGTTTTATGTTAAACTAAGTGATACTGATAAGCCACAATAGTTCAGTAAGTACAATAACTAGATGACAGGCTGAATGACCTGTACAGATAACAGATGTGTTCACTTGTCTGCAGCAACTAGATTGGCTCTGGGGGTCACACAGCCTCCAACCAAGTGGGCACCAGGGTCTCCTTCCCTGGTGGTTAAGCAGCTGGAGCATCAAACTGACTAGTAATCTTCATCTACTGACCAGGTTAAGAATGCATGGAGTCATACCTCCATTCTCTAATATGTTTTCATGGTATGGTGTTTGCTTGAACACATGAACAGCTTTTAACTGTTATGCTGTACTATATAATACTGATTTTTACCATGCAATGAAAATGGTTTAATACTAAAAAATCTGATAACAGCAACAAATACTGCCACAGTCATGAAAAGCCCTAAAAGTAGTAGTTTTATGACAAATTAAACAAAAATTGTTTTGTCAAAGTAAAGTACTGTAGTATTACACTTCTTCTGTTGCAACAATACCACAGCATCACTCAGAGTGTACGAGGGGGTGCTGATAAGTCCATAGCCCAACCTATTTCCCGATGTTGTAGGACAGAATTGATAGTGTTGTTGGAAAAAGGGGTCTGTTCATGTGCTGAATTGCAAGTCTTTTCTTGTTACAGTGGCGGAAAAAAGCATGTCAGGTGACGCATGCTATTTCAACAACATGGAGACGTGAGCTGTTATCAAGTTTTTTTCCTGCAAGGCAAGGCGCTGAAGGAAATTCACGCCATTGTGACAGAAACATTAGGGGAACATGCACCATCATATGCCACCATCAAAAACTGAGTAACCAAGTTTAAACATGGTGATTTTTCCACCTGTGATGCGCCTTGTCCTGGACGACCCAAAACAGTGACCACCCCAGAAATTATTGATCAGATTAACGAGCTAATCTTGGAAGACTGCCGGATTTCAGCTAAATCAATAGCTGAGCAACTGGAAATTTCATGTGAGCAGGTTGGGTCCATCATTCATGAAGATTTTTACATGCGGAAGCTCTCCACAAAGTGGGTCCCAAAATGCCTGAACGTGGATCAAAAACCCAACGGTGCCAGTCGTCTGAGCAACTTTTGGAATTTTTTTGGTGTGATCCAAATGATTTCCTGTTCCAATTGGTGACCATGGACGAAACCTGGTTATATCACTATGACCTGGAGACAAAGCAACAATCAACGGAGTGGTAGCATTGCGGCTCACACCACCCCAAAAATTCCGAGTGAAAAAATCCTCTGGAAAATTTTCGCCTCAATGTTTTGAGATCAAGACGGCATCTTCCTCATTGATTATCTTCCAAAGGGTCAAACTATCAATGCGGAGTATTACTCATCTCTGCTGGTGCAATTGAAGGACATTTTGAAAGAAAAACGCTGCAGGAAGGTCACCAAGGGGGTCTTGTTTTTGCAGGACAATGCCCCAGCTAACCGGGCACTTGCAACCCAGAAGAAACTGGCCTACCTGGGCTTCCAATGTCTTGATCACCCATCCTATTCTCCGGATATAGCCCCATCAGACTACCGCCTGTTCCCTGGACTGAAAAAACAATTGAAAGGTCGCCATTTTTCCTCCTATGTGGAGGTCTTTGCTGCCGCGGAGACCTGGATGGATGGACAACCTTCTGAATTTTTTTGAGTGGCATGCAAAAGTTAGAGCAACGGGCTAAGAAGTGTATTGAGCTTCTTGGGGAGTATGTTGAATAAATCCCGAGTTCGGTCACTGTAGCTTGTTTCCTTCCTGGTCGGGTTAAGGACTTATCAGTACCCCCTTGTACAGATGTGATAACACTGGGATGGACACAAATCATGAACTTCATAGAACTGCAAAGGAAATGGTCAAGTTATAGAAATACTTTCCCAAAAGAGAAGCACACAATATTTCAATCAAGTTATGTGGCACAGGAATTCAGTCTTGAAATTTTCCAAAATCAAGTTACAGAAGCTACACACCTAAGCAATTTGCATCATCTTTCAGCCGTTTGCATGATGTATCTTAGACTTTTCATTCTTTAAGACAAATGTTGGTTCAATAAACCAATATCTAGAGTGTTTGGCAGTGTATGGTGTCTGAGTTATATTTCATACACTATGGGAAAGAAATTTTTATCTTCTCCAAAACCCGTGCTGGCTTTGGGGCCCACCTAGCCTTCTACCAAGTTGGTATTGGGGAATTCTTCCCCATTGTAAAGGGGCCAGGATGTGAGGCTGACCATTAACTGCCAACTAGTGCAGATGTTAAGAATGAAGTTACACTTTCACTCCCCCTCTACACCCTCAAAGTGTGCAGGGACAAATACACCTTTCACTGATAAGGAGTAGTTAGGGTCTGTTGTCATCTTCAGGTGACTGCTTATCATTATAGGGATGGACTTCCAGCTGTGTATATCAAATAGAACACAAATATAAGCAACAACAGATAAAGTTCAATGCTATAGTACTTCATTGCCAGTAAAGGTAAACCATAACTTCATCTGTGTGCTTAATTCATTAGGCACTGTATTACAACAATATTTGAGGTTGATTGTAAGTACAGCTCCGCTCATTCTTACTCTTCACAGCTACATGGAGGTAATTTGTTAACTTCATGTTCCAGTTCCATTATCCCCAAGCAAAGAACCCCAGGAAACCATGGATAGGAGGGCAGATGGGCCTCACATCGAGTCTCAATGCAGCAGCAAACTGAAAAAATTCTGCCCTCTTTAAGAATTTTATCTTGATTCTCCGGTTGCCTGGCCTGTATCCCAGTTGGTACAGTGACTAAGCTACCTCAGCTCCTTGCATGTAGCTATTAAAGTCTCTTTATGACTCACCCAGGATTACAAACACATCTGAAAGAGTCTCCCTCTGTAAGGCAGGAACTGTGTTCACCACATTTTGAGCGCCCACTTTTGCAAGGATCTTCATCTACAATGAAATAACAAAGAAGACAGATGTTGTAAGTCAACTGTGTAACATCAAGTGCCTCAGAAAACATGCTAACAAAGAAGCACAGACTTTGTACAAGAAAGGTTAATTAAAACTGAAATTATGTTGCCCAGACATAAGAAGTCATGCTAGCACTGAGATATGCGTTTATTAAATGTCCTGATAGTAGTCAGTCCCTCTCCACATGTTGCAAGACACAAAATCAGCATCCAGTGAGTGCCTTCTGAAATAGCCCACATGGCAAGAAAAGCACAGAGGGAGAGTTACATTTGATTGCAGGGAGTGTAAACTATTAATTTCCAAAAAGTGAAGGACAAGACCTGAACAGAAAACCAGTGTAACTCAATGAAGACCCGGCAGCACAACCTACCTCTTGCTTTCAGAAATTTGAATAAAACCTGATTGTTGTGGAAATAAAAACAACCTCTAAACCCATCCACATAGTAGATGATTTAAATGTTGATGGAGAATTCAATTTGACATACATTTCCATATTTTACACCATCAACAATGAGCCGCTGCAATTACTAAAATATAACCTAGCTCTTTGCACAGTCAGAACCATAAGATGGCTGTAATTTTTATATTCACTGCACAACCTTTATTACATTATCATTGCACATTCACCATCACTATCATAACAGTTATATGTGTCTCAACTGGAATCACTACAACTAATTCCAATCACTTTTTTGTATCAATCCATTTTGCACAGTATGTTACTCCACCTCGCACTGGCTTTATGGATTAGCATCAGTATTTCTGTCACTACATGCCATCTGGTATGTTGGCTACCAATAGGCAACACAGACAGCTAATTAACCCATATATGTTTCTGTTTGATGCCAGGAGCCTCAGCTCTTCTGTTCTTCAAAGACAGAGAGCTAGGTAGCAAAGTTCAGTTGAAATGTATTGGTAACTATTTTATTCCCATATTGGACAAATTAATGCAGTGTTATTCTTTTTAAAACCAGTATTTTGAAATTGGTAAAAGAAACATCCCGCAGGAGGAAGATAACACAATTTATGAGGATGGAATCAGGCAGGTAGAAAGAATAAAATAACTTGCAAGGAAGCACTTATCCTTCAGTTGCCACAGCTAATTCTTTAGCCAAATATGAAAAAGATGAAAGCCCCTAACAGAGAGATATTCCAGGGCATTTATTCCCTGAAATATTCATACAAAACAAGTAGAATATCTGTGAATGATAGGGAGAGACAGAGCACTGAGACACAATATTAGCAGTGCCATTATTTATACTGGACCCAAACAAAGTCATGGGATTCATTTATCTCATGATGATTACAACACTGAAGGGGGTGTGAACAGTGACATTGGTAAGAGATCAGAACAGATGGTAAAATTGGAACAAAAATTTAAGAACAGAAAAGTTGTAAAACTCACACCAGATACCCAAAAAAGCAAAGCTAAGAAAAAAGTGTTGGGAAGTGCCATTTATGAGCCAATTAAAAAAACACAAACAACAGTAGCAAATCAACAACTATTGATAGAGTATGACTGCAACACCCAGAATTCTTCTGGTGATGTAAAGGTAAGTCAGTGGGTTATCACAGACAATTCATGTGACATACATTGTATCTTACCTGAAAGAGGTGTAACCTTGCTTGTCATAGCATAACGTATTATTTTCTCTCGAGCTTCATAGTTGATAAAATTTCTGGCAACCTTAAGACGATATGTTGAAATGTTTTTTGGAGAGTAAATGCATTCACTGTAGCGAATCACTTGTTCTACATTGAATAGGTTGTCAAGAGGGTTTCCATCCAATTGGAATTTTAATGATGAATGTGAAACAATGAGGCCTAGAAGTGAAAGCATTTTTTACAACTTAGTATTATTCTTTACCACTTTGAATGCAAAAATATAATTCCATACCATATTCAATAACGAAATAATGAGCACAAGAAAAAGTTAAATAATATGACAAACCTGTAATTTGAAAATTTACTATCAACTTGTCAAAAATAGTGCATTTGCCTGTTTGATAAATGTTTTCTTCACACATATTAAGACATGCATCTAAACTATATACAAAAATCAGTTTGTACCTCATGCAGAACAAAGTTCAGTCCATCATAAAGAACTATCATTTAACACTCCTTACATAACTTATAACTGTTTATTGTTAATATCGTACAAAACACACAAATATGTTTGACAAAATGCAGAATTTATAATATTACAGCAAGTAGTATATACAGATTATATAGTAAGTATGAGAACACTGCAATTCAATTATATTAGTGCTGAGTATTACACTCAGGCCATGGACAAAGTGAACAAAGTGTTTAATTTACAAAACCAACCTATATACACAGCACATATATAACAGTACAGTCTCTAACCCTCCTACAGGTTTCAGCAATGCCATCACCATCATCAGGGAGTAAAAAACACCAAGCTACTTAAAACATGTTCAAATACATACAATTACATAGGTTATTCGGTAAGTAAGTACCGTCTGTGCATATCTCTCGTGCATCCTTGAGACTGTCACTTTGCGCATGTAACTTCCTCTATCAATTGAGAAGCCACAGACGCCACTGCATGAAATTCGTGTTATGTTTATGTTTGTTCCTGTGCGTTAAACATGTTTAAGACAATTGAAGGGGCTGCTGACTGTGAAATACGGTCTGTAATTCGTTTTGTGAATGCTAGGAATGTGCTACCAAGTGAAATTCATCACCGGATCTGTCAAGCATATGGTGACAATGTGATGAGTGATGGCATGGTTAGGAAATGGGTTCAGATATTCAACAAAGGACAAGAGAACATGCACGATGAGGTGCGAAGTGGGCGTCCATCTTTGGTGAATGATGATTTGGTGCGTAAGGTCAACGAAAGAGTGCGTGATGACAGACATTTCACAATTTGTGATCTTTCCCTGCACTTTCCTCAGATTTCAAGGACTCTACTCTATGACGTCAGTAGTGGCTAACATCGCAGGCGGCCGCTTTCTATGAGGAGGGTAAACAAAAACTTGAGCCCCGCTAGGATAAGTGCCTCAATAATGGCGGCAAATATGTGGAAAAATAGTTTGAAGAATGTAGAATCTGATAACAATAAAATTTTATATGAAACTTTACTCAATTTTTTTTTTACAGTGAAACGGTACTTACTTTCTGAATAAGCCTCGTACATTAGTAATATAAATCGCAGCATTATGACATCTGCAGTAATATTTATATGATGTCAGATACAGTAAAACCCAGTTAAATAGTGTACGCTACAAGCTCTCTGACTGAGTGTATGTTATCTCATTCTAACACCATTTCCACAAAAACACATGGGCCTATCATATACACACTTTTACAGTTGGCAGTTCTGAGTTCAATACCATGCCACCTTAACAATGCACATTCAATTTAATTAAATGTTTTAAGTAACACAGATCAGAAGCAGGTAGGAGGTGGGGGCAAAATAAAAGGGTTAAAGGAAAGGAACAAAGAGGGGAATTGCAACAGGCATGACCCACTAGTATTAATAAATCCGGCATCTATCAGTACCACATATGTACTAGTTTGAAATTTATCTAAATAAAACACTCCTGTGCAGTCCTCAGAACGTTTTGTCCATGATCCAGAACTGTAAATCACATTGGCCTTGTGACCCAAAGATTAGCAATACCTACTCACCATCCAAGCAAATCACCATGGATTTATAGATAATTTTGGGAGCCCATGACACATCAGATGGCCCTTCCAACCCATGTCTGTGTCACAATCCATAGTTGAGAATGCTCTAGTGAATCCTATCACTTCCCACATCTCAGAGCAATTACATCTACAAGAATTAAGTTACATACATACCAGGTGCAGTTCTCGTGTATTGCTCTCCATAATCTCCAATTTGAATCTTCTTGCCCACAGGAATGGTGGGGAGAGAACCATGAATTTCAGCTTCCATACGTAACTGATCAAACACATCTAGCCCAAAGTAATTCTGACGAATTGTCACTTTATGTCCTGTTGCTGGGAATGTTATATCAGCCGTGTGGTTGAAAATTCCACCTGAAATGAGCCATCACATATTCTTTATTAAATTGTAAAGATAAACTACCACTATAGTTAATGGCTTCAAGCATAGCCATCAGCCCAAATTTTGAGGCCTAATAAACCCTTATCTGGACAACAAATACAAGGTCTTGCTAAATAAAGGGTCGGCTATAATATATACAGCAGATAACACATACGGCCAACTAAGTTTGATGGGCTATCCCATTTATCTCACATACAGTATCACACCACACTATGCAAATAAAATTAGTATGTTACATAAAAAATTAGGAAAGTCATTATCAAAATAGGTTATGTATAATATTCAAATAATATATTCAGTTATAAATTATGCTGCATACAAAGACAACATTTTCTAAATAACATTATACAGGATAACTACATGCAATTTCAATTAAAATGTTTGTAGTTACACGCCTTTCAACACAAGAGTATAAAAGAAAAATAACTATGTAAGTAACTTAAAAACATACATCACAGTAGTACAGTAAGATATGCAGTGAATGTAAAAGGTTCTGAAATTTTAACAATAATCAACATTGTATGAGCTGAGGTAAATGTCACTGACTTCGCATACAGAACTTTTATACACAGAACAGTAAAGTCACAATTAAAGGTGGCTACATTTTACACTCATTTATATGTATCTGAATGATTTTAATTATATAATTATCGAAGTCACACACTTACAACTACAACCATGAGCACAGAATATAATAAAGCATAACTAATAATTTTATGATACAGTCCATCACACATATCGAGATGGTACACTTCAGAAAACATGTGTCCATATGCGACAAAACACACTGTGCAAAATTTTTTCATATCACATCCATCTCATACATAGACGCAACTTCACTTCTGATTGAAATTTGGAAGACATAATTATTCTCAGCATCTAACAGGTGGCATTATTCACTGGCCTCAGCACATCATATATATATATATATATATATATATATATGAGCATAGATTTACATCTATGACCTTAAAAGCCTTTGAGTTATATTCACTTAAACTGGCTTAATTTGAAGGAGGATAGGGAGGAAATGGGAGAGGAATGATGATGGGTCAGAAAAATAAGAAAAAATGGAAGGAATATGGCAGACAGAAGACAGATGATAAAGGCATGGAAGGGATAAAGGATCAAAAATAATGTAATGGATGGAGGTAAAAAAGAAATTATTTTTTTTGAGAGACTTAAGCTGTACGGATGCTAAAAAGTCACGGCAAATGACAGGATATCCTGAGATCTGTAACAAGTATATACAAGTATCACTATGATACAGACTTTACAGTGAAAGGTGAGATTTAGTTTTATAATAATTGAAATCTATTCAATGTGTATACAATAACAAAGGAACAGACATTCTGTTAAAATTTTTAACAGGCATGAGAACATCTACTACCATTGTTATTATTGCTGTCTGTCAAGGTTGCAATTATCTTTGTTTAATTAATTAATTAATTAATAATAATAACAACAACAACAATAGTAATAATCACATTACTATCATAATTTTTAACCTTATCATTCCAAATTATTCACAGCCTTACCTGTAAGTTCATAGCCATTGACTGCCTTGCTGATTGGTCGTGCAAACAGCCAGCCAATAACTGCACCCAGTATATTGAGAATTTGTATGTCATAGCCAATATCTTGTGATACATGTGATAGTGCCGTGTAGGTCCGCCCATCAGATGTAACAACATAGGACTGCATGTCTAACTGAGATAACTCTTTGCCATTTAGTGCAATGGTAATCTTTCCATTCACCCGTAGTGGAATCTCTATAACAGAAAAAAGTCATAACGTGACTATAGTCTTCTATAGTTTGCAACTATAGTATGGTAAACAGTTGCCATGTTCTGAAGGAATGTACTGCCTCTGTCTTCAGTGTCACCTCTTCTAACCTGAAACTGGAGGCAGCACGTTCTTCCAAAGCAGTGACACTTATCTACCAAACTACACAGTGCTATACTTCAAACACCAGACGACTGACATCTTGACACTCATTGCCATGAGAACCTCAAATTTCAATATATCATTGTAACATGTTCCAGAGCAAAGGTAAGGAGAGTATCTTCAATCACAACACTCTTCTTATATTGAATAATTTAATAAGTTGCAACTTAATATGCAGATTGTTGTGATTGGTGATACTCTCCTTACCTTTGCATATTTACATCACAACCAGATATCACACTTTGAACTATGTGCCAGTGCGATTTGTTTGTTTCCAATCCAAAATTCCTAAAACAACTGAAGACGGACAACTCATTAAACAAAAGGGTGGGTTTACTTTGAAGATCACAGCTGTAATAACAATTAACAGTAAAACAAAATGTTTCAAGTTACTGTCAAAATACAACAAGAGTGTATAAATATTAGTATTTTATTGTGGCAACATGTTTCAGTCTTATTAGACTGTCTGCAGGCCAGCATTCAGAGAGAGGAGGTACAATAAGTGCATATTATGTAATAACAACATTCAGCACCCAATGATTATGTGTAAGAAACAGAGGAAAAATCTGTACCTTTCTCTTCAAAGCCTGCAAGCCTCTGTAAATTAAACAGCATTGGCCACCATGGGGTTTCAGTAGCATAAAAGATTATCAATGAAACCATCTACTCAAAATTAGAAATTGGTTCGTTTACAGTTGTTAACCCTTCCTTTGTCACTTAAAATATACTTTGTACATGAGATTTTATACCATGTTTCAGTTCTGCAATGTGTCATAAGTACCCTTCTGGCTCTCCATGTAATATAGAACATATTCCACAATTTTCCATTCATTTGCACTGTTTTATTTTAGTTCTTGTGTATGATATTAGATGGCTGAAGGAGATATTTTACTATACTTTGACTGAACTGACTTAAAAAAAATATGTAGTTTTGGATGAAAGACATGAGGAGGAATTATGAATGAATATGACTGACTACTCACCCCATCAAGTACCAAGGTTAAGAAAGCATGGAACTATATCTCCACTCCCTCACATGTCTTCATGGCACAATATCTTAATTAAGCAAAGGGACATCAACTGTACCATTTTAGGGAAAGACAAGTGAACAGACATGAGATATGTTTTATACATTCATTGCAAGAGTGCATAAAGCACTGTGTGCTGACCACTCTTAGAAGAATAATATTCAATCCTCACAAGGCTAGAGACAAAAGACATCTTTAATGTGCTGCCATCCATTACTAGCAAGTAACTTCAATTTTGTATTTAAAAAAAATAGCAGAAATTTATTGTAAATTAAACTGATTAGAAAATTACCCATAAGAATCTCAATTCTGAGACTGAATGTATTTGTATATAATTTCTCTTCTCCAAGTTATCATTCAGATCACAAGTACAAAATTTAAGGTTCCCATGTCAGTAACTACGGAAAATGCTGCCTTCTGGAATGTGACTGCCTGCAATTTGGTGATACAAACCAATGTTTTACAGGAAGTCCCTGCTTCCATCTGTAATGTATGAAATAAAGCTGGAGGTTGCATTTCCTCCAATTTATTGGTACCTGTCTACCAAACTACATGGCATCCAATTCCATAAGGCAGTAATTTTCACATCATCAGTAATTTTCAGTCAATGAAAGAAATTTAGTATTTTCTGTTAATGATACTGTAGAAAGTGAAATTAATGCCTTCTTTTAAGCAGTTGAGCCCATTGCCATAGTAGCCACGCTGACATAGGCAGCAGAAACCTCCAGATTGGTAGTCAACACAGTTGGCTTTACTGTGACAGGTTGTGGCTCCAACAGCACAGGTGTCAGTTATGGTGGCCTCACCTGTAAGACAAAACAGACACAGCTGGTCACCTGTCTGACAAGCTAAAATATGTAATTCATCTGTCTGACAAGCTAAAATTATATACTGCCTTAAAGTTGAACTGTTTAAAAACAAGAAGTATTCTGCATGCTATCCCAGAATTATATGACATACTCCAATATACAGAATGTCCATTTTATGGTGTACCTGAGCACAGCAACCGTCACAGTATGTCCAGGCAGAAGCAGAATATCTATGTAATAAAGCTTCCATGTTCAGGTACATGATAAAATGTACATTTTGTATAAAGACTATTCAGGATTAATGCGAACAAAAATCATCTGGAAATAGAGTTTTGAGTAGATGGATCTGAATAAGATTGTAAGAGCCTAAGTAATTTCTACACCAAAACAATCACACCTTCAGAAAATTCCACCTACTTCCAACCTCGAAATCTGGTGGCATAACATTTCCATTGTTGCCAGTCTGTCCAACACGGAAAACCCAGACTCCATTAACACCAACATTTGACCATCTAAAAAGCAGAAACATCTGTTAAAGCAAAAACAATTAGACTGTTCATGTTTTTGGATCACTTACAACATATTGACAAAATTAAATCAAAATAAATGGTGTAGTTTTCATTGAAGATACAAATTCTTTTCATGTGTGATGACTCTTCTTGAACTGCTGGACCCTGATAAAGAGGGCATTCAATGCCTACATTCTCTCAGAACAATGGTAATTACCTACCAGTTGATATGGCAATATTCCAAAGACCTGAATCGCTAGTAACATCACAGAGAAAAATCTAATATCTGGTATGAAGACCTTGTGTTGATTGTTCTGATTGCAATAGAACTAATAATCTAATAATTTTAAGGGATATTTCAGAGGATATAAAGACATAAATTTCAGCTGAAATCTCTAAGAGATCAACTTGAAAATATCTTAGGTAATAGTATGACTTCAGAACATTTATAATCTAGTTACAAAAAAAACTAAAAACAGGTAAAATGTAGTGTATTACTGGGGGGGGGGGGCTTACAATTAATATTATGTCACTGAATGAGAAAATATGCTGTAGAGGTAAGGTTGCCCTCTACCAAAACATATATATGAATAAGTTTCTTTCCTATATACTGATTCAAGACACCAAGATTAAATTTTTTCATCAAATAATAGCAATGTTCATACTTAAAACCATTCCATCAAAAGACAAACACAGAGACAACTCCTTACTTCAAGCAGACAAAGTTCAAAGAATTTCTTTTCTGACTGTGTTCTTTTACGCTAGGATGCTGTGTAATTTGGTAAATGGTAAGCAACATTTTGGAGGAAACTTCTCTCCAAATTAAGTGTCACTGTCTTACAAACTACATGGCATTGCACCCAGATTGTTGTAGTGTGCCAATCTCAGATATAAACTGATTTTATGTTCTCCTATTAACATAATTGTTTTCTGGATGTTCCTTACTTGTCTAGGTTCTGGATCTGGTCAGTTCCTGAACCACGGAGAGTGTAAAGTCGGCCATCACCTGAGACTAATCCAGCCTGTGCTCTAGCATCAGGTAGGCCAGATGAGTCTCCAGTCCCTTGGATCCATTGGATGCCACCATCAGCATAAAGAAACTCGACATATGAGTCAAAACCATCACTTGCTATTACCACTTGGAAAGTGTTTACCTGCAGAAATATAGCCCTGTTACAAATCCTTAATCTAGGAAGAATACATTCCATAACTTCAATACTTGCATATTAATTTATGGTAACTATTTAGAGGGTAAAAAAATATATGTCTTAAGAACCAAAACTGTCTCAGAAAAGCACATTTATCTTGTTAACAAATGCATGGTCTGTTGGATGAGCTGATGGAAATATGTTATATTCTAAATACAAGAATGTACCCAGTTTCAGTCAGTGAAACTTCTACATCGAACATATTCTTCAACAATTTATCAACCAACGAATGCACATATAATTTCACATAAAACACATTTAAAACATTTTAAAACACTCCGACATGTTTCGATCTTGTCAGATCATCATCAGGGAGCTTTGCTCCTTGCTAAAGTTATATTACAGTATTCACAATTCAATTCTTATTCGCAAATGAGGTGTTGTGGCAGAATAAGAATTGAATTGTGAATACCGCAATATAACTTTAGCAAGGAACAAAGCTTCCTGATGATGATCTGACAAGATCGAAACATGTCAGAGTGTTTTAAAGTGTTTTAAATGTGTTCTATGTGAAATTATATGTGCATTCATTGGTTGATAAATTAAAGTGATTCTACGAAAATGCACGGTGCTACAATAAGATTTATATTCTTCAATCTTAAAGGGGCACAAAAAGAAACTTCCTCACCTAATACTATTCATAAAATCAGATGATGGGTGCAACAAATCACTCTGAAATGCCACTAAAAACCAAGCAAACAGCAAGGCATTACATGCTAAGAGACAGTAATACGGTGTTACATCATCAACACTCACTGGAAATTTTTGTGTTTAGCAATATCAGAACCTTTTTCAGAACCAAGCTAATGGAGTGGCAGAAAAGTTCAGGCCTATCATTATTTAACATTTAGCAATTCCACTGTGAACAAGGGTGCTGTCCAAACTAACATGTTTCCCACATAACCAATTACACAGATTTTTTGTAACATTACTCTATAATACACTGCAAAAAGTCATGAACTAATGAGTACATTTTTATCATAGGTGTTGAATATCCCTGTGGCTAAATGTTTTGTTCTAATATGAGTCTGAAAGTGTATCTTTTAACATATGTTGATTTGTGCTCTGATGTCAAGCATTTCTAGGTTTAGCCAGTACAGAAGTATTATACTGTAATTTCAACAACAAGAAGTGTAAGAGTATTTCTGGAGTCTGGAAGTAAAAAAAAAAATAATAATTTTTGAAATGTAAATGTACCTACTGCTTATAGCCTGATTCATACAAAATGGTCTGCAAGCACATAATATACAAGTTATGTGATGCTAAGTAGGATAACTAGCTAAGGCTTAAGTGTTTTATCTACTGCCCTGCATTCTGATGAAAGAGTTTTTGGTATAAGTTCAGACAAATCCCACCATAAAAATACCTTATCAGCACCCAGATTGTGGTACCCAACATCCTTCCATGTGGCTATGAACAAACTTTTGGCTTCAAAATCAGACCCATAACTGAAGGCGTCATCAACAGATTCTGTTGCCCTTTGTAGCAATGATGCATCTTGTGTTTCTCTAGAAAACAAACCCATGCCATATAATTGTAGTTAAGTGCTTCATACTACTGGTCAATATTCGAGATGTCCAAAGTTAATATATCAGATTTGCTATCCAGACTGCTGTTGTGCACTCCTAGGCCATATGGTGAATAAGTGGATGTATAGTTCATCTTTCAGTTTTCAGCTAGTGGAATTTTCAAGTGGGCATTTAGGAGTGAGTCTCTTACTCAGCGATAGCAGTAGCCAACTTAACATAAACATGACAATTATCCTCCTTTAGCTACTTCATATACTTAGTAGGCCCTCCAAACTACTATTGCCAGGATCTTCACCAGCCACACACCAAAAGATGACATACACCAAAAATAAAACTTGAAAATTTTTTTAATGTTTATCACATGATAAAACATGAAATGTCTGGCAAAATTTTGGTATTTTGCCTGAAGTATGAACAATTCTTTCTGAAGAGTCAAGCCATAGCTGCAATAAGCAGACACTGCAAGTAATATTTTTATTTATCTGAACAAATCCAACTTTTTTTTATAACACTTTCGTCATGTTACCACACACCGGCCTTTATGCGATATCATGGACAAACCACAGCCAGTGCGAGAACGATTTGGTGAGGTGCATAATATAAGCGACCCAACGGAAAGTGACTAGCGATTTGTGTGATTTAAAATAATGACACTGTATACACACACACAGTAGCTGTGCGGTCTTTGTACATAAACATGCAGATGTATTCATAACAGAAAACTAACCTACGGCATGGCTTTCATTCCATGACATTTACAATGCCCGCCGTGTTACACCATCTTGCCAAAAACACGGATAACAGATGGCACAGCTGAGCATATTGTTGCCAACACACACGAACAAAAGTGTAATACATACAGTAAGCGTGTGCGTGTGCGTGGAAGAGCTTGGCTGCGTGTTAGTTTCATTTTCGATTCGTGAAGTTATAATGCAAGGCTACGTATGGAATACCTTTGTCTCCCCATATTCTCTCTCTGTCTTTTTCGTTATTATTTGCATAACTACACATGATATGACAACGAGTAAACAAAACAAACCACTGAGAAGTATTCGGTTGGTGTAATTGGCAGCCATGAATTATATCCACGATATATCCGTGATCATTTTGATCGATGTCAGGGTTGGTAACCTTTTGGCACTACTGGACAGCCGGCGTTTTTTAATTTCACCGCGTGGTTCGCCTGGGTAGCGTACAATGACAAGACTAGAGATGATGTCGCCAGGGGCGCTGGCGATCAGATGCAAGCAGTACACTTCCAGCACTTTGGGATTTCGACAGTTAAGATTTTATTGAATGAAACAATAAAAAGTCTACGAAAACAAATGCAAAGTTTGTTGAGTTCCTGTAGTGTTAGTCTAAGCATTTATTAACGGGTTTGATTAAATTACATCTGTGTTACTGTCTTGTCCATCATTGATCATGGGCCACTTTAACCTTTTAAACGTCGAATTAAATCCCATCTGCTATTTGTTGGCATTATTAGGAGCTCACCATATTCTCCAAGTTAGCAGGGTAAGGGTTAAATAGCGGTACTGTGTACCACTTCGCAAAAAATTTTGTCGGCGCTCTTGGACGTGGTGGTAGGTGAATTCGATGGCACATAAATACTCGTAGTTTCTCAAACGTATAAACTTATGTATATCAAACACACTGTTATAGAAGAATTTTCGCCCCATTTCGGTTAATAGGGATGTCTGCAAAAGTCATTTCAGTCTTTAATCACACATTTTAGTGGGATTGCTAAGGTCGAATATACCTGTCCAATTTGTAAATTTCTGGTCTGGAATTTGAAAAAAAAACAACGCTTAACTTGGCTTGAAAGTGCTTATCAGTAGGCCTAAGTCAGGAACGGAAAGTACGTTTGTAAATTGCTTGGCCGAAAACTCTTGCTCGCAGACTAAGTGCCGCAAAATGCTATTATAATTTTCTTCGCGAAAGCTTCGATGGCCTTGAAATTTGTAGGCAGGCTCCCATAAAGCAGCTGTATATTTCTCTCTCAATGAAAGAAATGATATTTACTGTGTTAATTTTCAGGTAAAAATATTAATTTTAGGCGCTTTCGCTTAGTCCCGAAAAGCACCTAATACATCCGTCACATCCGTCTGCCTCTCCCTCCATCCGCCCATCCGTCTGCCCTGTCTTCCTGCCAGTCCGTCTGCCCGCATGTAAATAGGACAAGATTATCGGACACTTTACATGAAGACCTACGGAAGTTTTATTGTTGCCGGAGACGTAAATAAATCATAGATCATTCTTGTGTAACACCCAATATTTGTATGTTGTTGAAAGTGACATGTAGCTCAACAAAACACATAACGTATTGTCGTGTTTCCATTGCAACAATGTTTACATCAACGCGCCAAAATATTACGTCATACGCAGTACACTGCCAATCTTCTTAGACTGAGGGAGTTACAAGAGATAAATATGCAATTCTGATTAAGTATTGAGCATATGAAAGGGAAATTTCGTTATATAACATGTTATTAAGACACAGAGGTTGAGTAGGGACATAGCTCTACTCTTTCTTCAACCTCGGCGCTAGAAGGTAGTGGAGGATCAAAGCCATAACGGAGCTCCTTTTATCCCATTAAATATCCGGTACGCATTGTGAAAAGACTAGCCTGAGCCCAGGGCTATTCTAGACGGGTGCAAATAAACTACTCCCCACAGGGGTTTCGAACCACGAGTCATTCAACCGGTAGCAAGATGCTATTCCGACTGCGACACACAGGTCTATTAAATTATAGTACTAATCCGCACACATCAGTAACGTTCCAATTAATATATCATGGCCATTGTGTAAGTGAAATCTCCAGTATGTTTGAGATAAAATCTCTCAAAATTTTAATTAATTTTTGCTAAGATATAAACACACATACTCTAAGTTCAGAACTCAAAGAAACTGTAGATGCATTGTGTGCCGATAGTGTTAGTAATATTTTTATGTGTTCGCTTTTCATGAAGAATGTCTGAAAATTACTGGAGGGCGGATGTTACATATCACAGAACACATATTACATACGTTAGGAGCTCTGTTTTTAAAGGCGTTCATTGTGTGGCAGATCCATTTTCTTTTGCTAATCGTCAGATAAATACCTGTAGTAGACAGCACCACTGCCTCTCGTGTCTACATTTGTGTAGAGGGGTGCGATGACAGGGTAGTCTAAGGGAAATTGTATGTTGAAGAAACTTGGTATCTCTGTCAGGAACGACAGCAAACCATTGGAGTTGACCTGCATAGAAATATATTACAATGTTACTATCTCGTATCATGTTATTCAAAATGCATGTACTGTTTCTTCCTTAGCCATAAAATAAATTATTACCATTTAAACCAATTTGTGGATAGTAATTATGATTTTGTTTTTCAGAAACAACAGCCATAAATGATAAAACACGTAAAATTATTCCAGACTGTCTAAATAAGTAACCCCGTGGAATATCCCGAGAAGCTAACAAATTCTGAGCTGCTCAGGAACTTTCAGCATAAAATGAAACCTGTGCTTCATTACCATTTACACAACATTTCACATTTTGTCCCTATCCTGAGCCAGATCAATCTAGTCCATGACATTCCATTCTATTTCTTGAAGATATATTTTATTATTATCCTTATAAGTGGGCTCTTGCTCTCTGTTTCCCCACTAAAACCCTGCATAAATTTATTCTCAAATTGAAGATAAATTCCAAAGTGTTTGATGAGATACAGGCAAGACGACAATTTAGCTTTTGGAGCAAAACTCTCTGTAAGTGTGAATCTAAAAAACGGGTAGCTTGTCCCTGTCCACGCCATGAAGGCATGTAGGGGGAGTAGAGGTGTACTTCCTTTTATTCGTAACTTCGGCACTAGGAGATGAGTGGCCAACTTCACGCCTTGGCTGGTTCACCCCCGAGAAAGAACAAATGATGAAATGAGAAAAACCTTAAAGTTTTTCATGTTCATATTTAAAACCTTACAAATGTCAAACATACAAAAAAAAATTATTTACAGTAACAATACCTAATTAAAAAGAAACTGCAAACCCTAAAGCGACTGAGGCATGAAGCTAACCACTCATTTCGATCTGGAGTAAAGTTTAAGAATGTCTGGGGCTGTACCTCCGCTTCCCATATGACTAAATTTTATGGTGTCTAAACAACATGTTTACTGTGGGATATATTGGCACAGTCAGACATTAAATCTTAACAGTTTATAAATGAACCAGCGTTGCGTAAGTAGTGAAATAAATGCCTCTGTACAAACCCAAAACATTTAATCTGTTGAACTGACCCTATGGTCACTAGAGATAACCTCTCTGAACGACCTCAATGAGGATGCGAAAATAAGCGAAGTAGAAGTCTAAATAATTGTAACGAGTGCAGTAATGAGTGAATCATTTATTCCTTTGGCAGATTAACCCTTCTGAGCTTCATCATTACTTTATACACAACCAGCTCTATAATTCAGGGCAATTTTATTCTTTAGAGGATTAAACCAAAAAGTTACAAAATGGGGACATATGGTCTGCTGAGATCAGACTATACCATCAGTGCCTGCGTGAATATTTGCTGGGCTGGGACGTAAGCACAGAGAGAGAGAAAAAAGAAGAATACCGTGACAAAGGCGTACAATTTATTCGGTTCCATTCTAGAATATTTAATGCGGTTCTAAAGAGTTTTCTTTGTCTTTGTAATTATAATTATAAGAACAATTAAACATTGTCGTCATTTCCTTTTCCATTGATAACAGCGATGACGAAGAAAAGTGCTGTTGACAGATCGTTAAAAGAGGGTGATATTTTGTACTTTTACTTTTTGGAAGGATAGCTGCATCCGAGCCACTGTGCAGGGAGTTGCTAACAACATTTTTTGGGTTATAATCTGATTAAGATGGATTCCAGAAATTTATTACTGAGCTACACTTTACTGCGTTCAGTAGTGTGCAGTTGTCTAAAGCAACATTTTTAACAATTCTATTATCTCGGAGTGAATCATTCGGCTAGACCTTCTTATGTCAGATGCAAATATTTACAACTTTTTAAAACCCCGTTTTCAAAGATTGCGTTTAATATTTTCGCATTATATAAAAAATTCTGTCATACACGATAAACCCTCATTTCATTTGTATTATGGCGGTATAAAGTATTTAAAAGAAGAGCTAATCCTACAATTTTTTCAGAATATTTTATTGGTTAATCGTCCTTTTTATACTCGAAAAGTGTTTCTTTCTTTTTTTTTGCCTTAAAGAAGTGTTTTGAATTCTGGTTTTACATTTAATTTATCTAATTTTCTTTAAGTTTGTAAAAATTTGGAAACCGGGAATCAATTTATTCTTTGAAGTAAATACAACTTCTTTCAGGCTAACTATGGCTAATTCTATGTGCTTGGTAGGATCTACACTGTACTGGTCAATTTATTTTAAAAACAATTCTTACCAAATGGTAAGGCCTAATAAGTGGCCAGTGCTTTTCGAAATAAATTATCTCGCTTTAATTTCTTTCTCAGATATCGTATTTCCACTTTCAGCTAAACAAATTTGAAGTTTCTGAACTTCAATTCACATAGCTTTTACGTCTTCTGTACTACTTGTCCCTTGATTTCCAGTGGGGATTTTGGAGAGAGGTGTTGCTTTTATTTTATGTAATGTCCCAAGTGTACGTTGAAGCTGCAATGTTGCTGTAACTTAAAACTTTTTTACTGCTTCAAGAATTACATTTAAATTTTAGTCTTCACAAGAAAATTAAAAGCTCTTATATTCCACTTAAAATACTTGCCCTTACTCCTTGACACACACATTTCATATTGTAATCACTGTCACAAACTTGGCGACGGCAGTCAGACAATATCACCCCTTCACCATCTAAAAGAGCTCTTACCTTCTCAGACAAATCCTTCACTGCGAGTGGTAAACATATTCCTCTCACAACATTTCTGGACATTTCAACACAAATAAAAATGCAAGCGTATTTTTTTTACGAGTAAGTGTAAATAAGGCAAGCCCAAAACTTAAAAATATTGGCCCTTTATTGCCACGAAGACCTTTCAATATCAAAATTTTATGCGGGGAAGTTTATGTTAATTTAGTGTGACATCCGAGATTTTGTCTTAAAAAGCAACGTGCTCTTTTCAAATAAAGACTGTTACCATTTATTACTGGACACTGAAATTCAGATACGGTGCGTACTGCACTTAGAATGACAAACAGAAACGAGAATGCTTCAAGTTATCACGAAATATTTGCTTTTGTTGTGAAGTATTCTTTTTAGTTTTGAAATGGTAGTCATATTTCCTAAGCCAATAAATCCAGAAAAAACAACATTATGTTGCTTGAAGCTAAATTAGCCTCTGAAATTGTCTGGAGGAGATGGCGGCCTCCCTCTTGCGCCGAGTTTAATAATGCGTGTAGCTTTACCTATATTCTCCCCCACATGATTTCATTCCGTGTACAATAAAAGCTTCCCTTTTTACCCGAAAACTAAGCTCGGTTCTGGCGCCCGATTTCCAGTCACTATAGTGACTGGGCCGTCACATTTAATATTTAATAATATTTTAAGTTTCTCCCAAAACCACATTCGCATAAAGCATGCTGCGAAATGATGGACAATTTAGATGAAAGTAAAGTAGGTGGCAAATTTATTTGTAGTTCTGAAAATGTGGTCGCATGAATATATCGACACGCTCTTGCTGAAAGAATGCAAGAGCAACGTGTTGAGACTTTCTTGCATTAAGGACTTCACAAAGACTCGATTACGACTGAGGGGCGGTCTGTTCAATCAGAACCGTCCTTGGCTGCCAGACGATTCAACAGACAACTCTGTGACCCTTTTCCTAATTAAGAAAGATAATGATGGTCACCAGCAGGGGAGACTCTCTCACGACACGAAGGGAGAGACAAATCTGGTCAATTACTGTTCTCGTCCAGAAGTTCGTCACAGGGTATTAAGAAATTGTATTCTGCAGAATGTCTTGTTTTTGAAAGTTCCTATGTCTAGCTGTGCTTTCCTCATTAATTGTTCGCCTTGCCTACAGATAACATGGCGATAAAATGGAAGATCTTCAGAAATGAAAGGCAAAAACAACATCACAATGCGGAGTGTTTGGAAATGTCGCTGGGTTGATTTATTTATTACTGAATTACATTACGTTGAGATTTATACTGCGCAAGTTACAAAGAAAAAACTGCAAAGAGAAAATTCAAGGATTTGGGAAGAGGTAAACATGGACCATTCTAAAATATGCTCTGACAGTGACTTCCACCTGGACAGGCCGAAGAAAAGAGTCACCAGAACAGTTGCCAGCCTAGCTGAGTTTAGAAATGAATACCACCCACATAAAAAGTCTAAATATTCACGGACACACTAATTTCCTACTCGCCAAGAGTAGGTTTGCAATGACATTCTATGAACTGCATGCTGTATCTAGTTTCGAATAACGTGATAAGATATTGTTGTATGGCGGACTGCAGGTGATTGGAAGAGCTCGTGACGGACTGCGTGAAAGGTAGGCCTAACATCCAGGTAGACACTTATGATGACTGAAGAAACAAAAGAAACTTCAAAAGAGCAGAACTTTACATATTCATATAGAAAATGCGACAGACTGATGTAGGACATAGAGCCAAGGAACAGACGATTATTTCAGATTGAGGTATAATGTACTGTTAGAGTGCACAGTCTTTCAGGTGCATACTGAGGTTTCGGAGGAAGATGCTGCCTCCGTCTTGTGTCGAAGCAAATCAGGTCAGAGTGTAGTCAAGGTAAGTAGCAAGGCTCGGTGACATGAATGGATCACTCAGAACCACGGCAGAAAGACCGGACGCAGGAACTTCTCTAGGCCAGTCAGAAAGATTATCAGGACTGAACTACAAAAGAAAACTGGAAAAGCAATGCTTAGAGTTACGTGAGAAACAGCCCTTACTAGACATCGAGGCCTCATCTTAATCTCATTTCGATCCTGAAGAAGAAGACAACATGTCCGTCCGAAACGCTGGTATCTGGTTACGAAATTTTATCGCGTCATAACTCAAATTCGTAACACATTGTTAGCCTTCAACAGGAGAAACCACCCTTAAAATGAGAAAAACCGCTTTCTGGATTTTTACACCGTGTTAGTGATTTTGTTCAGAAGTTTCGAAGGGCGTGTTGCTTTCATTTGCAGGGTGACTCAATTTTGTAGGAATTAGGGGTGCCAAATCACGGGAGCCAGGTGGCCGTGACGGCTAAATTTTTGTACGGTGGTTTGTCTTCAGTAACAAACGGGTCTGAAGTCACTATTCTGGCGCCAAGGTTTTTTGGGGCGGTCCGCGTATTTTTGTGGAATTTTTTTATCCTTGGTATTTATTAATACTGAAGTGTCTAGAAGGAGAAAATATGTCAATTACGTAGAGGAGTTCTAAAGACGTGATCTTATCCTGATCTGTCCACACTACTCAACAAACTTCAGTCACCCAGAATATGGAGGCAGCACATTCCTTAGAATCGTCAGAATAAATGCATTATAGTACACGGTTTAGAAACCGAGGAGACCTTTAAGCACTTAAATACTTTATTATTCAACTAATGCACAATATATAATATGTAGATATAATTAAAATTATAAAATACTTAAAAGTGCTCCAACATGTTTCGGATCACAGAGGATCCATCATCGGGGAGCCTTGTACAGTGCTTAGCTAAAAACTACAAGAATGATTCTAACGTGTCCGTTGACATGTCAACGGACACGTAGAATCATTCTTGTAATTTTTAGCAAGCACACTGTACAAGGCTCCCTGATGATGGATCCTCTGTGATCCGAAACATGTTGGAGCACTTTTAAGTATTTTATAATTTTAATTGTATCTACATATTTTATATTGTGCATTAGTTGAATAATAAAGTGTTTATCATTGATGCACGGTGCAAACATGAAGATTCCAGAAGACCTTTTTTTTTTTTTTTTTTTACGTAAGTCTCCATAAAAAAAAAAAAATTAAAAAAAACTAAAAACTTAAATTGTTGGCTGAGACACGAGTGACAAAAAAATTAAAGAAAAAAAATATAAACTTACAAAAAACGAGTTTTAT
>Ga0123355_10001726_pt1 | contig 30454 bp, 30 predicted proteins | sample TergutEmb28metaG_3_FD_89872 | JGI IMG/M metagenome (GOLD analysis project Ga0123355, IMG submission 89872) | Embiratermes neotenicus P1 segment gut microbial communities from Petit-Saut dam, French Guiana - Emb289 P1 | ecosystem: Host-associated > Arthropoda: Insects > Digestive system > Gut ... | reverse complement strand
TGAACCTAACTTCCCAGCCCTCTCGCGCATCCGGAGCAGGCACAGAATGTATTTGGCGCAATATCATGCCGGATGTGCGCCCTAACGCATATTGTTCAGCTTCGGGCAAAAGCGGCAATGCGCTTTCCGCCTCTTCGCCATCCAGCCATGACATCAGAACATAAACATTTTTGTCGCCATCGCACAATCCAAAGCCAACAGGCTTCTGCATAGGCACACCAAGAGCCCACACCCGCTGCATCATCTCAAATTCAGTTTTCTTGCGGTCATACCGGTCAACATCAGCTATTCGAAGCAAAAACTGTCCGCCGTCAAAGTCTTCGACATAATACTTTTTGTCGTCAGACCAGCCCTTGGTGATCTCGTTTTTAACCATCCACCTTAAAATAATATCCAACCCCCCGCTTTGTCAAGATATACTTGGGATTTTCGGGATTTTCTTCCACTTTGGCACGCAGGCGGCGAATGGTGACGTCCACGGTACGCACATCGCCAAAATATTCGTATCCCCATACCTTTTCCAAAAGCTGCTCTCTCGAAAATACCTGGGAGTTTTGCATGGCCATAAATTTGATAAGTTCGTATTCCCGGTGGGTTAAATCCAAAGTTTTGTTGCTTCTCCGCACCTCATAGCGGCCTGTGTCAATTTCGATATTGCCAAAGCGCAAAACATTTGAAGCACCCCCCGGAGATTGCTTGCGGCGCAAATTGGCCTTTACGCGAGCTAAAAGTTCGCGTACGCCGAAGGGTTTAACGACATAGTCATCTGCGCCAAGCTCCAGCCCAAGCACCTTGTCCACTTCCTCGGCGCGGGCAGTAAGCATAATTATGGGCACTTGGGATTTTTCTCTTATTTTGCGGCAAGCTTCGAAACCATCCATCTTGGGCATCATGATGTCCAAAATAACAAGGTCGGGGCTTTCTTTCTCAAAGGCCTCCAGGCATTTTTCACCATCGCGGGCCACAATAACCTCATGTCCTTCTTTGTGCAAGTTAAATGCTACAATGTCAACAATGTTTTTTTCGTCGTCTACAACCAAAATTTTTTTTGCCAAAACAGCACCTCCTAAATTTTTTGTTGAAGTTTCGCTGAAATAATATTATACTTAATCCAGACTTCACACTGGAGGAAACAATATGGAACACGAAAGTTATGTTGAGTTTCGCAATGGGCAAAATGCGGTGCGCTTGCCTTATTTTTACTTATTTATGGTGCTGCACCGTGTGTCGGCCATTGTGGTTCATCTGGTGATTTATCCCGTGTTGCTCCTTGTGCCAACAAGGCCGGTGGGCACAACGTTTATCCTATATTCTGTATTTTACTTCATTTTTCTGTGTTTAGCAAGCTATGCTACAAAAAAAATTAAACCCGCCCTTACGGCCAGCCCCAGCCTGTTAAAATACAGCTATGTAATGGCTGTTGCTATTTTGATAATTGATGACTTTGTGATGACGGAATTTTTTATGGGCATATTTAATCCTATACGCATTTTGGGCGGCGCAATATTAATTGCCCTTTTACCGCTTTTTGACAAGAAGATGACAAATATCTTACTTGCCGCATATCCTGTCGCCAATATGGCTTTCAAAATCATCCTTGGAAATCCCCCATATATTTTCTGGATAGGTTCTTTTTACGCTGCTATTTTGACAATGATTGCGGTTGTCGCATCTTTTTTTGTGAAAAGGAATCATCTGCGTCGTTTTTTGGAAGAAAAGCGCATTGCGGATCAAAACGATATGCTGATGCAGGTATCCACCACGGATGCCCTTACGAAGATAAGCAACCGCCACGCCTTTGACGAATATTTGGAGCGCATCTGGGAAGAAGCACGCAAGGAGAATAAGGCCATATCCATAATGATGATGGACGTAGATCGCTTTAAGCGGTATAACGACAATTTCGGGCATATTGAGGGGGATAAGTGCCTTGTGCGCATAGCTGAAGAGATATCGCGCAAATTTCAGCGGCAGGGCGACATGTTTGCTCGATACGGCGGCGAAGAGTTTGTTGCCGTTATGATTGGCGATCCCAACGACGATGTGTTGATATTTGCCGAAACTATTCGCGAAAGCATCGAAGACCTAAAAATCCCCAATCCTTTGAATACGCAAAATCCATATATCACGCTGTCCATCGGTCTTGTCAGCCGTGTACCGACAGAAGATGACAATCCATATGCTGTTGTAGAATTGGCTGATGCCGCTTTATATGCCGCCAAGCAGACGGGACGCAATAAGGTTGTGGCCGACAAGGAGGCCGCTGTCATTATGAATGCTCATGAAATAAGTGCCCTGACCCTTGAAGGAGCTACAAGCTATTCGTTTAACTATGACTTTGAAAAAGACGCGGTGTTCTTTAATGACAATTTCCTTAGGGACTTTGGGCTGGGCGCAGAAAATCGATGCATAACGGGCGCAAGTCAATCTATGATGGAGTTTATACCCAGCAAAAACGATCAAAAATTACTTTTGGATTCCATAAAGCAAGTCAACAACAAAGAAACAGACCGTGCCGACTTTAAAGTGCAAGTGTACAACATCCGCACAAAGGGCGTACACTTGTTGGCCGTAAGGGCAAAATGCGCGTGGGATGCCACCGGCAAACCCCTTATGCTGGCAGGTGCCATAAGTGACGTTACTCAGCAGGCGCGGGACGAGGAGCTTAGTAACCTCATAATTGAAGGAGGCTCTGACTGCATTTTTGTTTATGACATCGAAGAAAACGTCCTTGAATTTTCTGCCAAGATTTTTGATTTGATACACATAGAATCTAAAAGATTGGAAAATGCTAAGGAAGCCTGGCCGGGGTATATAATTCCCGAAGACCGCCATGTTTTTGTGTCGGCTTTGGAGCAGGTTCTGAATCGTCATACTGATGCCTTTAAAGTAGAATATCGACTTTCCGGCAAAGGCTCCGAACCCTTTTGGGTAGCGCACTCCGGCAAGTGCTCTTATGGTACAAAGGGCAGCCCCGCCTTTATTGCAGGCTCCCTCATAAACTTGGGCGCAATGCGGCAGTTTTCCGCGTACCTGGACGAAATGCGTTATGTGGACAAGCTTTCGGGTCTGCCCGACCGCATAGCTTTTAACCGGGACTTTGCCGTGCCGCGCCCGACCGAAGCAAACCAAGCCAATCGATATATCATCATGGTGGATATTGATGACTTTGCCAACATTAATTCTCTTCATGGTTTGGCCGCAGGGGATAAGCTTTTGATGGAGTATGCTGCGTTGCTGGCTTTTTTGATGCCTCAAGCCGCCGTGCTTTACCATTTTGAAAGCGACTGCTTTGTTCTGCACTGCGAAGCACCCTCGAGGACGGACATAGAAAGGCTGTGCAACCAAATTCGTATACGCTCCGCCAATGGCCTTATGGTTGACGATGTTTATGTGAAGACAACTGTGTCTATAGGTGTGGCTGAATTTTCCGCAGTTAATAATGTGGATGATGTTGTAATCAACGCAGAGCTGGCTCTTCGCAAGGCCAAATCCCGAAAAAACAGAGTGGTTTTCTTCATGTCGGAAGACAGGGCGGCATATATCGCTCGTCTTAACCTGGAAGCAGAGCTTGGTGAGTGTGTTTCGGACAACTTTCGAGGTTTCGAGATCTATTATCAGCCCCTGTTTTCCACATCGCTGAACATGATTGTAGGTGCGGAGGCTCTTTTGCGATGGCGGAATCGCAACAACGCCATAATGCTGCCTGAGACCATTATACCTGCGCTACAAAACCTTGGAGTGTTTGAAGAGACAGAATCTTGGGTATTTAAAACCGCCGCGAAAAAATGTGCTGAATGGATAAAACTTACGGGCTTCGACGAGCTTGCGGTCAGCATCAACATGTCGCCGGGCAGGGCTGTCAAGGACGACATTGTGGAAGAAGTGCTTGCTGTGATAAAAGAGGTCGGGCTGTCCACAAAAAATATCGTGCTGGAGCTTACGGAAGAAGCGCTGGTTATGGAAAGCAAAGCCGACGACATCTTTAAAAGAGCCAGGGAAGCGGGCTTGCGCTTGGCTATAGATGACTTTGGAACGGGGTATTCGTCGCTGGGGTATCTGCGTGACCTGCATGTGTCCGAGCTGAAAATAGACCGTTCATTTGTCGGCGACATCGAAACCAACGAAACCAACAAAAAATTTGTGGGGACCATCATCACCTTGGCTCACATAATGAATTATAACGTATGTGTGGAAGGGGTAGAAACACGAGAGCAGGCCCGCACCCTAACAGATCTTAACGCCGATCTGCTTCAAGGGCGCTATTTTTCGCCACCTGTCCCCGAGGATGTGTTTAGAGAAAAATTTTTGACAGAAATTTGTGGGGGGATGTCATGAGGCTGAGACAAAAGCCGTGGGCTGAAAGGGAATTCGCCGAAAACCCGATGTATATAGCCCAACCCGGACAACTTAAAGGTCAATGGGTAGAACTTTTTCGCAACAACAACCCGATACATCTGGAAATAGGCTGCGGCAAGGGCAAGTTTGTTTTGGAAAATGCCTTACGCAACCCTGACATAAACTTTTTAGCCATAGAAAAATTCGAGCAGATTATCTGCATGGCTCTGCGTCTTGCGGCGGAAACCAAGCCCAATCCGCTAAACCTCTATTTTTTTTGCGAAGATGCTCACAACATCACGGAATTTTTTGCGCCCGGCGAGCTCTCGCGGATATACATCAATTTTTGCGATCCATGGCGGGACAGGGGCAAATGGCATAAACGACGCCTTACCCACGGTGGTTTTTTGGCAAAGTATGAAAGCTTAATGGCGGCTAAGGAGATTCATTTCAAAACGGACAATGTGACGCTGTTTAATTTTTCTATTGCAGAACTTGAAGGCAACGACTGGCAACTGCGCCATGTCATCTATGATTTGCACAGCAGTCCCACGGATAACATCATGACTGAATATGAGGAGAAGTTTGCAGCGAGGGGTTTGCCTATATGTAGGTTGGAGGCGTACAAGTAGGGGACAGTTTTCGGTCTTTCGTGCGGAAACAGTTTGGGTTTTTGTCAAGAGGAACTTTTTTTAACTGGGAATTTGTTTTTGGGCAGTGATTGGTTGATGTATCTGCACTGTTTTTTAAGGGCTTTTCATTGCTTGGATAAAAAAATAAGACAGGGCGTGTAAAATGCCCTGTCTTTGTAGTTTATGTGTTTATATCAGTGTCGATTCATTTTTTTGGTTCATTTGTTTCTCTAACAACATGTAAAATCATCCACGGTTCAAGGAACATATTTATTACCATATGTGCCATAATTGCTGGCAAAATATTTCGGTCTGCAACAATGTAAACAATCGCGAGCAACAAACCTAAAATCGTTGTCGCAATAGCCGACCCTAATCCTGCTCGCCAACTCCCCTTAATCAAGCCCCACGTGAAATGTGCGATACCAAATGCCACGCCCGATATGACAACTTGAAAAATGACACCTATATCATTGGAGTATAGCCAGTCCATTAGTAATCGTCTGAAAACTAGCTCTTCTAAAATACCACTTGTTAACGCGGCATATATTCCAATTAGTTTTAGCCAATCGCACCTAAAGAAATTCTCTTTTACAGTAGACATACCAAAGGTTGTAAAAGCAATATATCCAATGGTTACGACTGTTGCAATTAGCCATGCAAGAGGTATTTCTAATGCACTTTGATTAAATCCTATGCCATACATGAACGTTGACAGACCATTGTTAAAAATGTTTAACAATATAAAAACTAACATGAATGTGCTTGCTCCACCTAAAATTAAAGCTGTGGTTTTGTATCCTTTTTTGTTTGCCTGCATTTGCAGATCCCCCTTTCAAAAATGTGATTTAAACGAATCAGACTGCGATAATGCCGTGGGGTCATTCTTGATATTCAAGAACCGAAATGGCTTTTTGTACCCATTCGAGTCTAGCCTTTCTCATTATCTCCCCATTCATAGCTATCAATTTCCAATATATTGCCTTTTCAGGGTCGTATAGAGTATCGGCTTGCTCCATAGCTTCATTCACCTCTTTCATTTCGTTCATGCTTTCACGGCATTGCTCACGGTAGGAATATAGCAAGTCCAAAGTCTGTTTTTTACTTGTTTCTCCCGCAAAAAATAGACGCATAAAAAACACACTCTTTACACGAATGGCATTTTTAATATCAGCACCAGGAGAATCAAGCCATTCCATAAATTCCGACTTCCCTTTATCTGTGATTGTGTACACCCGCCTATTTGGTCTTTCTTCTTGTGGAACACGCTCGCTGACAAGCCAACCATTTTGTTCCATCGCATTTAACTCACGATAAATCTGTTGCGGCTTGGCTTGCCAAAAATGCGCCAATGATTCCTTAAACTCTTTATCTAGCTCATATCCTGTCATTGGCTCGTAATTCAAAAGTCCCAGTAATCCGTGCCTCAATGACATGTCGCAACCACCCTCCCTTCTTTTTAAATACAACATGTTGATTATACACTATTTTGTTTATGATTGCAAGGAAATTTTTTTGTTTCAAATCTTATACACAAAGTGAACTTCTACTAAAAAACGAGATGATAGAAAACCACTTTTTTTGTCGATACGGTTTTTGCTACAAACTCGGACTGTAATCACGCTTCTTGGTCTGGGGCTTTGGCGTAAGTTCGTCAATCTTGGCTTGCATACCCTTAGTTATTTCATAGTGCTTTTCTGGCGAAAGCACTGGTCATTACTACTGACGAGCTATTGGCTGTATATTCCAGCATAAATTAATTTGCAGGCAGCAAAATAAACATAAATGGTTTCACAGGGGGATTTATGGTAAAAATAGCCATATTGGATGATGGTAATGTGGGGGCAATCGAAAAGCTGCTGCAAAATTTCCTCGAATTTCAAATTTGCGATGATCCAAGCGAATATTTGGATGTGCTGATTGTAAATGAAATCTATGACGAAAGAATCCCCCCTGCCAAAATCATCATTGCAAATTCGGATGACAAGCGTGTTCTTGGATGCGTATCATCTATGGGCGGGCAAATAATCACATACGGCCTTAATCCCAAGGCGGCCATAACCGCCTCCAGTCACACCCTTGACGGCTTTGTCGTGTGTGTGCAAAGAGGCATGGCCACTATCCACAATACCCCCATTTTTCCTCACGAGTTCGCCGTTGATGTCCCTGATTGCGGAAACTCCAATGAGCGTGTAATGGCCGCCGTGTCTGCTGCTCTGATATGCGGGATAAATTTTTGTGAATAAGCCTGTGGGCCAGTCATATTTTTGCCAAACAAACAATAGAATTATCATGGTTCTATGTTTAACCCCTTTGCGGACACGAAAGGAGCAAAAATATGCAGACAGAAAACCCCGGCACAAGCAATCGCATCAAACTTTTTGGGAAAATTACAACGGAAGTGGAATTTAGTCACGATGTTCATGGCGAGGCTTTTTACAGCCTCGACCTTTTAGTGCCGCGCCTTAGCTTGATATACGACACTCTTCCCATAACCATTTCCGAACGCATAATGGACAAGACCAGATTTGTCCCCGAAAATTTTGTGGCCATATCAGGTCAAATCAGATCTTACAACAACTACATAGAGGAAGAAAGGCGCAATCGCCTCGTGCTTACGGTTTTTGCCAAAGATTACGAATTTGCAGATGAATTGCCGTGTGAAAATCCCAATGAGGTTTATCTTGATGGCTATATATGCAAGCCGCCTATATATCGCACCACACCTTTTGGCAGGGAAATTGCGGATCTTCTTTTGGCCGTAAACCGCTCTTACAACAAGTCTGATTATATCCCCTGCATCACTTGGGGTAGAAATGCGCGCTATGGTGCGAAGCTTGAAGTGGGAGACAATATCAAGATATGGGGGCGTATGCAAAGCAGAATATACCAAAAAAAACAAGAGGACGGCGATGTGATAGAAAAAATCGCCTTCGAAGTGTCGGTGTCAAAATTAGAATACAATAATCAATCCAACAGCGTTGATTCGCCTGAATAACCTGTTGACAACTCAGCCTCCGGATAGTAAAATATGTCTAAGCTATCATAACTGGAGGGATGCATATGAGAATTGACTATTATGTGGAGCTTAACGGCGAACAGCACGAGTGCAAAATGCTGAGTGACATTGTAAAAGAAATTTGGAAGTCCGAAGGAAATCTGATGAAAGATTTAAGCTCTATGGATATCTATTTCAAGCCCGAAGAGAAAATGTGCTACTATGTGATAAACGGCGACAACAAAGGGCAGTTTGAGATTTGATAATAACAAAAACCCCCAAAATGGGGGGTTTTTGTTATTTATGGCAAAAACTGGCGCAAACTGTTTCGCATTCAGAATTTGGCTCGACACAATTTGGCTCGCAACCCACAGTTATCTCATCTAGGGTGCATTGCTGCTTGGCAGAGTTATATTTGCAGCTGCCCACTTTGCACTTTATCTCCTGCTGTGACATTCTCTTACCTCCAGATTTAATACGACATACTATCGGGGTATATTATGCGCAATAAACCGCCGGATTATGCATAGCGTTTGCCACGTCAAAAATTTCTGAAATTAATATTGAATAATTGTCAAACAAATGCTATAATAACCTTGATACTTTTTTGCTCAAAAACCAAAGGATGTGTTTTGATGGATCATTTTGTGATAGTCGGCAGAAATCGCCTATCCGGCAAGGTAAACATAAGCGGTGCGAAAAATGCCGCAGTTGCCATAATTCCCGCTACACTTGCCTCTAACGGCATATGCACTATTGAAAACTTACCAAACATCGAAGATGTTTCTAATTATACTTTGGCACTGAAAAAGATGGGGGCAAGCTGCAAGTTTCTGGATAAGTCCACTTTGCAGATAGATGCCCGCAAAGTAAAATCCACATTATTGTCCTCGGAAATGCTCAAAGACATGCGCGCTTCGTATTATCTTATCGGTGCTCTTTTGGGTCGGCTGGGACATGCACAGGTGCCCCTTCCGGGCGGTTGCAATTTTGGTTCGCGCCCGATAGACCAGCACATAAAAGGATTTGAGGCCTTGGGCGCGAAGGTTGTCATAGAGCATGGCCTGATAAAAGTAACCGCCGATAGGCTTGTCGGCAGCAATATTTATCTGGATATGGCTTCCGTGGGTGCTACCATCAATATCATGTTGGCCGCCGTCCATGCGGAAGGTGTCACCACAATTGAAAATGCCGCTAAAGAACCACATATCGTTGACTGCGCCAACTTCCTTAACATGTGTGGAGCCGGCATAAAGGGAGCCGGCACGGACATTATCCGTATAGTTGGCACAAACCACCTCAAGGGCTGTACATACGCCATCATTCCGGATCAGATCGAAGCAGGTACATACATGATTTCTTCGGCAATAACCGGTGGCGACGTTACCGTGTGCAACGTCATCCCCAAACACATGGACTCGCTTACCGCTAAGCTTATTGAGATGGGCTGTGACGTACGGGACGGAGATGATTGGATAAGAGTTAAAGCTGACAGGCAACTTAATGCCGCCAACGTAAAAACCCTTTATTATCCGGGATTTCCCACTGACCTTCAACCACAAATGACGGCTCTGTTGGCTTGCGCTTCGGGCACGTCTTTTGTAACCGAATCGGTGTTTCCCAATCGTTTCCAGTATGTAGATCAGCTAATGCGCCTTGGTGTCAAAATCAAAATTGACGGACGGATGGCCGTGGTAGAAGGTCCGGCTCGTCTCACCGGCGCGGATGTAATAGCCGCAGACCTTCGTGCGGGCGCAGCTCTTGTGATGGCGGCTCTGGCCGCTGCAGGTGTAACAAAAATTTCCAACACACATTACATAGACAGAGGATATGAAGGGCTGGAGTATAAGCTTTCGTCTCTTGGGGCAAACATAAGGCGCTTAACTACAGGCGATTTGTCATCGGTTGTAGAAGTTTGATAAAATCGCAAATGAGGTATGACAATGTCATTAAATTTTTGCACTATTGCCAGTGGTTCGAGTGGCAATAGTGTTTTTGCGTCCACAGACAAGGTGAAGATTTTGATAGATGCCGGACTATCCGGCGTTGCAACGGAGCGTGGTCTTCGCACGCAAGACCTAGACTGCGCCGAAGTTGACGCTATCTTCATCACACATGAGCATACAGACCATATCAGAGGAGCCGGGGTATTATCTCGACGTTATGATCTTCCGATTTATGCCACGGCAGGCACTTGGAGATATTTGGATCATTACAACGCCATAGGGAAGATTGCTCCAAACAACAGGTTGATCATCACGCCCAGCGTGCCCCTCTTGCTGGAGGATATGGAGATCATGCCCTTTGACATTCCCCACGACGCCAGCCAACCCGTGGGTTACACAATCAAATCGGGTTCGTTCAAAATCGCGATAGCCACAGATCTGGGCCACATCAGCGATAACGTGGCAAGGAACATCCATGGTGCGGACATCATATTTATAGAGAGCAATCACGACTTGCATATGCTTGAAAACGGCCCATATCCTGTGCATCTTAAACGCCGAATTTTAAGCAACGTGGGGCATCTTTCCAATGCATCCTGCGGTCGTTTTCTGGCGGATATTTTTTGCCATAAGACTAAACATATTTTTTTGGGTCATCTAAGCGAAGAAAACAATCGTCCTATCCTTGCATATGAGACTGTGAGCAAGATTCTGTTGGCCGATAAGATTGATATAGGTATTGGCGGCACTGTTGGGCTGAGTCTGGCCGACAGATATCGGCCAAGCAGATTATTATCTTTAACGTAAAATGTTCCACGTGGAACATTTTTTGTTCCCGGTCTGAATATCCTGTATCAATTCAGGTGTGAGGGACAAATATGAAAACCCGCAAGCTTAGCATAATTTTTTTGCCCATCGTTGTGGCGGCATTAAACATATTGATAATTTTTTACCCCAGAGAGAGCTTGGCTGCAGCAAGGGATGCCCTTTTGCTGTGGGCACTGAATGTGCTTCCCGGGATATTTCCTTTCGTGGTGGGAGCCAATGTGCTTATGGCCATTGGCGGCGCGGCTTTTTTTGGCGAACTTCTCTCTCCTGTCATGAAAGCTGTGTTTAAAGTGCCGGGCATTGGCGGTTTTGCCCTTGCCATTGGACTTGTGTCCGGATATCCTGTAGGCACAAAAGTGGTATGCGAAATGCGTCTTGGAAGCGAAATCAGCAAAACCGAAGCGCAGAGGCTTGTGGCCTTTACAAGTAACGCCGGCCCCCTGTTTATCTTAGGAGCTGTGGGCGCCGGCATGTTCGGCTCGAGTCATCTTGGTTATTTTTTGTTGGCTGCGCACTATATGGGAGCGTTAGCAGTGGGGCTTATCATGAGGTTTTACAGGCACCGAAGCGAAAAGTCATATAAAAACTCAGAGGACAGACAGTTCCCGTTGCATATCAGGGCATATAGGTCTTTGGAGTTAACCAGGCGGCGGGATGGCCGAGGTTTTGGTTTGATATTAGCCCATTCGATTTTAAACTCAATTGAGACCATGCTTCTAATCGGTGGCTTCATAGTGCTTTTTTCGGTAATCTCTGTCATCTTAGAGCTATCAGGTCTGTTTGCCGTCCTTTCAGCGGTGATTGCTCCTATTTTGGGATTTTTTGGAATATCAGAAGCACTGCACAGCGGCGTGTTTGTAGGTCTGGTTGAAATGACAAACGGGGTAAATATACTGAGCCATCACGGAATAAGCTCACAAACAATTGCCTTGACTGCCGCAATAATCTCCTTTGGGGGCCTATCGATACTTTTTCAAAGCATCAATTTCATAAGTAAAACAGATATAAGTACGTCCATTTTTGTTATATGTAAGCTGACCCACGGCGTGTTTGCGGCTGTTTTGACGGCAATTCTCTACATGCCCTTTTCCGGAATCATTCAGACTTCTCAAACTGTGATGGTTTACAGCCACACAGTAACCTCAAGGTTTTTGCACTCCGTAACACATTTTGCCGCTGTAATAGCAATTTTGTGTATAGTGACTATGGTTGTTGCTGTCGTGCATGGGATAAGGAAGAACCACGGCAAACGCATGAAAAAAAGTTACAAAGATACGACAATGTGCTAAGCTAGCCCCAAAGGGGCTGAAGAAGCAATGAAAAAGTATTTTGAACAACTAAGCGACCCAAGACAAGAATGGAAAACAGATTATAGCATGCTTGAAATAGTCGTGATGACAACATGTACAGTAATAAGCGGTTGCGAACATTGGGAAGATATAGTAGATTTTAGTAGGGTAAAGGAAAGTTGGTTTTGCGAAAAGTTAAGATTGAAACTGGAAAATGGCATCGCATCCCATGACACATTTCAGCGGATATTCCAACTCATAGATCCAAAGGAGTTCGAAGAGGGATTCCAGCAATGGGTGTCAAGCATTGTACGCAAAGATAATTCGGCTGAAAACTTTGCTGTTATACGGCATACCGCTCTTAACATACTAGACCTGTTCGGAAACCCTGTTGAGCTAATTTTTCCGAGCGTAATTCGCGTAGCGAATTTTCCTTGACAGACGAATTTCGGGTGGTTTTCCCGAAATTCTGTCGAGAAGCCCTGGTTTCGGCGTGTACATGCCGAAACGGATGAGCGAAAGAAAAATTGCGCGAAGCAGTTTCCGAACAGGTCTAATTAACTGCCTATAGCATCATATCACATTGCCCGCTATCTAGCAATTGCCAATTCTCTAAAATCTTATGATTTTCTTTGCGTGTTGACACTATCCCTAGTGGATGATAAAATGGATTATAGTCCGTTTCGCATAATATAAAGTGGCAAAAATAGTTGCACAAGAAGTTGCACAAACTAAAAAAATCAACATAAATTCCCTTAAATCGAATGGGGATTGATTGGAAAATAGGGGACGTGAAAATGCTGTATTGATGGGGATTATGAGGGATGATGACGCATGGCTTAAAACACCCTAAAATAGCAGCCGCGGCTGTTCGACTCTCCTCGCCTCCACTTACTAGGGAACGTATTCGAACTATCCGCAGCGAAGTTAAACTTGTTGGGGATTCGTTCAGCTATGTGGTAGTGGTCTTCAAATAATATACTGTCGTTAGAACGGCTTGGTGGCTTATAATCCCAAGTCGTTTTTCATTTCAGCATGGAGGTAAAAGTGTGAAGATGGACACCGCCCATACTTGGTGATCGACCACGCAATGCGTGGTCGGCTACGTGACCTTACTGGCCGCTATTTTGTTTTGGAATTAATCCATGCTCGGCGCAATAATCATTCTATGAGGTGATTAGATATGAATTATATTGTTGCGGCAGCACAAGGGCTGCATTGCTTCTTCCACAAAAGAGACAGCGTTTGGCACTGTAAATTTAGTAATGGTGTGTGGTCTGAGGCGGAAGTGCTGATACAAGAGATGGAAGACGATTTCACCGTAAATCTTGTGGATGGCGAAGTTGTAATGATCGGTCGGCACAGAGCCGGAAGTTTGATTAAATGTAAGTTTGACGGCAGCGGTGTTGTTTCGAACATATTAATTCAGGGCGACGGAAACATCGGTCGATATCACGCAGTTTGCACCAAAGACGGAATGAATTTGATATACAACATGCCCATCTCGCAAGATGGCGGACACATGCTTGTATCTCAATTTTTGGGTGAAAATGGTGCGTGGGGTGCAATGAAGCACATTGACAATGTAAATGGCTCCTTTATCCTGATCCCCGTAACCGATAAGCACTTTCTTGTGTTTTACCAAAACGGCGGCAACCACGAGAATCGGCTTGGGTACAGAGAGATTTATGGCAACGAGGTAGGAGGATATAATCTGCTTCATTCAAGCACGAATAGATTTGCGGATTGCTCTTTTCTGGCTACGATGTATGATATTCACGGACTTTATGTTGTGAGGAGTGTGTTTGGATCTGCACTGGCATACAGAAGGAAGCTCGATGGCGGCTTTTCGCCCAGGTTTGTTGTAGCCGAAGGTCAGAGCATCCACAATGTTTTGCTGTATATGCTTGACGAAAGACTGTGTATCTCGTTTATAAAAAACAACGATTTGTATAGTGTGGACTTGAACGAAGAGGGGGACATATGGAACTTTTCGCCACCTAAGAGACACGAAAAACCTCATGGTGTGCGTATCACAAAGGCAGTTTTTTTAACAAATGACAAAGAAAGCAGGTTTTTGACCAACGAGTTATTAGTGAATGCGGACAAACCTTGGGAAATTTTGATGAACTCAGACTACGTCATTATGCCCAACAGTGAAAAAAGAAATTTACAGACCGCCGCATGTTCCGAAGAGGACTATAACAGTTTTTTTGATAGTATGGAGAACGAATTAAAGAAATTGCGGTTGAAAAGTTAATAGGAATTTGGTACAATGGAAATGAAAAAAGTGAGCAGTTATCAACACTTTGTGGATAAACATGTGGATAAATTCAATGTTTTCTCCAAAAACCTTTGTGACCTAGGTTGGTGTTGTGGATAAGTAATCCACGTGATGTTGAAAATTTTGCGGAGGAAAAAATGGAAGCTACTATCGAAAAATGTTGGAAAGATGTTGCTGAAAAAATCCAGGAAGGCGGCTTTAATCCCGCTGCTTTTTCCAGTTGGATAGCACCCCTTAGACTTTATCAGGTCGACGAAAGGGAGTTTACTTTGTTAGCTAAAAACAAACATGTCTTAAACACGGTAAATTCCCGCTACAACAACAAAATTGCAGGAGCCGTAAAGCAGGTTTTGGGCAGAGATTTGAAAGTGGTGATTAGGTTGGAAACTGATATAGAAAACAACGGGATGTCCAAAGGAATGCTTGGTGCGGCCTCGGGTGTGATAAACGGCACAAACCTTAGAACAAAATATCTTTTCGAGAATTTTGTCAAAGGAAAGTGCAACGAATTTGCTTATGCAGCTGCTATGGCCGTTGCAGAAGAGCCCGGAATAAGGTATAATCCCTTATTTTTACATGGGGATGTTGGGCTTGGAAAAACACATCTTGTGCATTCTATAGGAAACCACGTACTGTACAACGAGCCTGATGCCAAAGTTTTATACACATCATCAGAAAATCTGGTGAACGAATTTATATGGTCTATCCGCAACAATAAAAATCAAGCGTTTAGGGACAAGTATCGCACAGTGGACGTACTTTTGGTGGATGATATTCAATTTTTGTCAGAAAAAGAGGGCACGCAAGAAGAATTTTTTCACACCTTCAACGCCCTTCACAACGACAACAAACAAATTGTCCTTACCAGCGACAAGCACCCATATGAACTTAGGACGCTGGAAGAAAGGCTGCGCTCTCGCTTTGGCTCAGGTCTTACCGTAGACATCACCCTGCCTGATTTAGAGACGCGTATAGCAATCCTTGAAAAAAAAGCTGAGATGGAGAGAATGGATGTGGACAGCAAGGTTATTTATTTTGTGGCCAAATCTATTTCATCTAATATCAGAGAGTTGGAGGGCGCATTAAATACCGTTGCAGGAAAGGCAAAACTTACCAACAACGAATGTACCTTGGAATTTGCCGAGCGTACCCTTATGGAAATGATTGGGCAAAACGAAAAACGGGAGCTTGACGTAGAGTACATACAAGAGGTTGTCGCGGTATATTACAACATCGCCCCGGATGAAATCCGCAGCAAAAAGCGCACAGCTGCCATTACATATGCAAGGCATGTAGCAATGTATCTTTCCAGAATGATGCTGGACTGGCCCCTTAAAAATATTGGGAAAGATTTTGGTGGGAGAGACCACTCTACCATAATCCACGCATGTGATAAAATTACGGCCGAATTGGAAGAAAACAGGAAGCTGAAAAAAGATATCGAAGATCTGGAAAAACGGATTAAAAGCGAATAGTTTTTGTGGATAACTTCCGTTGTGGTACAACTATGTAGAAAGTGTTAAAAACCTTAGGTTTTTATGGTTGTTTTCAACCGAGTTTTTAACCGTTGCGCCGCCCGAGAACAAGCCACTGTATTCACCTTTCAACAAATCCACAGCCCCTACTACTGCTACTACTATAAAAATATAAGTGAGGTTTGTATTGTGAGAATAGTTTGCGCTAAGAGTATTTTGGTGGAAAATATAAATATTGTGTCCCGAGCCGTAAATAGTAGAGCTACTATGCCTATACTGGAATGTTGTTTGCTTACCGCCTCGGACGATGGATTTAAAATTATGGCCAATGACATGGAAATGGTTATCGAGACTAAAGAAATAGAGGCGGACATATTGGGCAATGGATCTGTCGCGCTGGATTCGAGGGTGTTTTTTGACATCGTACGGCGGCTGCCCGGCAATGAGGTCGAAATTCATGTCGACGATAAAAACCTGACACTTATAAAGTCCGGTAAGTCGGAATTTAAGATACTGGGCATTAATGCTGATGAATTTCCTGCACTGCCCCAAGTAGACATGGATGATGCCTTCAGTTTGCCGTCCCTTGAACTAAAAAATATGATAAGGCAGACTATATTTTCCGTTTCCCAGGACATCTCAAAGCCTGTTTTGTGCGGCGAATTGCTGGAAATAAACGATGACTGCACGAAGTTGGTGTCCGTGGACGGTTTTCGCCTGTCTCTGAGAAAGCACGATTTTGACAACGGCGGCAAAACTGCCAAGATTGTTATACCGGGGAAGACCCTAAATGAAATAGGTAAAATTCTGTCTGCGGATGTGGATTCTGTCACGTATTTTTATATCTCGGACAAGCATATCTTATTTAATTTGGATAACTGTATTGTGGTGTCGCGCCTGATAGAGGGAGAATTTATCAATTACGAGCAGATGTTTGTAAAAGAGGCAGAAACCCTTGTTAATGTCGACAGAACCGACCTCTTGGAATGCATAGAGCGTGCGACGCTGATTTCCAAGGACTCTAAAAAAAGTCCGGTTAAACTGAAATTAGAAGAAGGGCGGATTGTGGTTACGTCCAATTCGGAAATGGGGACATCCTATGAAGAGGTGGCGGTAGAGCAAGACGGCCACGACCTGGAAATTGGCTTTAACCCGCGCTTTTTGACGGATGTGTTGAAAGCACTGGACTACGAAAGAATTACCATGGGCTTTACCACATCACTTTCACCGTGTATTATTATGGTGGAAGGCAGCGAGGACTATAAATATCTGGTGGTACCCTTACGCCTACGCAACTAACCAAAGGAGAACCCCCTACTAATGCATATACACAGGGTAACGCTGCAAAATTTCAGGAACATCAGTGCTGTTGACTTAGAGCTTACTTGTGGCATTAACATACTCTATGGCGAAAACGCCCAAGGCAAAACCAACTTCTTAGAATCTGTATATTTTTGTGCAACCGGCAGATCTCACCGCGGCACCCGCGACAGGGATCTTATTATGATTTCGGAAAAAGAGGCAGGCATACGAGTTGTCACCCGGACACAAGATGGCGGCATGGCGGATGAAATCCGCATGAACATCACAAAAGATGGCAAATCTTCCACCATAAATCAGCTGCCTGTAAAAAAATTAGGTGAACTTTATGGCCGTTTGTCCGTTGTAATTTTTTCGCCGGAAGACTTATCGTTGGTGAAAGCCGGGCCGCAAAACAGACGACGTTTTTTGGACATGGAACTTTGCCATCTGTATCCTGTGTATTATCACAATCTGCGTATGTATTACAAGGTGCTTAAACAGCGCAACAATCTGCTAAAAGGCTTGAATCGCGATAAAAGTTTGATTGAAACCTTAGATTTGTGGGACTATCAACTGGTTGAATATGGAAACAAAATAATAGGGCTGAGGCGAATTTTTATTGAAAGGCTTGGGCGCGTTGCCGCGAAAAATCAGCATAGCATCACGTGCGGCCGCGAAGATTTGGAGATAATATACAGGAACCATACGGACGAAGATGATTTTTTGCGAAAATTGATAAAACATAGAGATGGAGACGTTCTGCGCGGCCTTACATCTGTAGGAGTCCACAAAGATGACATAGAATTTCGCGTAAACGGTGAAGATGGGCGTGTTTTTGCTTCGCAGGGGCAGCAACGCACAGCGGCCTTGGCTGTAAAGTTGGCAGTGGTGGAGCTTGCAAGGAACGAAAAAGGACACCCGCCTGTGCTTCTCTTGGACGATGTGCTGTCGGAACTGGACAAAGGTCGCCAAAACTATCTATTGAATAATATAGATGGTTTACAAACTATAATTACGCTGACGGGAGCGGAGAGTGCGACCGGGGGGTATTTGCGTAAGGTGGGGACAAGGGTTTTTAATGTGGAAAACGGGATTATGGGGTTGCAGAACCCCCCGGGTATCAAGAGCTGAGAGAGTCGGGCATGAGAATGTATCCCCTATGCAAAAAACATTAAAATGGGGGGCAGAGCCATGGCCGCAACCAGTAAAATGGCTATGACAGTAGCTACAATTCTTGCCCTGCGCTTTTTTTTGGAATGCCCCGTGGTTTTATTTCCTTTTTTCTTCATATGGCACCTCCTCGTTGATTTCCTTTTTCTCTTCAATGTATCCCAGCATGTCTTCAACTATATTACGCAGCACAGTGGCCACGGGTATGGCGATAATCATGCCCGGAATTCCGAAATATGCGCCACCCACGGTAATACCGATAATGACAAGAATGGGCGGTATCTTCATAGAGCCGCCCAGCAGGCGCGGAAAAATAAAGTTGGCATCAATTTGCTGTATGATAAGCATAACCACCATGGCAATCAGACCCATCTGCATTCCGTCCGTCAGCATGATGACGATTATGGCCGCAATTGTGCCTATGATAGACCCGAAATACGGTATCAAATTCGCAAAACCCAGCATGGGACCAAGCGCGAAAGCGTAACTCACGCCCATAATGGACATGACAATGGTCATTATCGAACCCAGAATCACTCCGTCCAACACCTGACAAAATATATACCGCTTGAAATAGACGTTGATGTCTCTGCCGTATTTTATGAATCCCTTGAAGAATTTTCGCGGTGTCAACGCCCGCAAAACACGAGCCGCAAAGGTTCTGATACGCTCGGCTTCCAGCAGAAAGTACACAGAGCTTATCAGAGCCAAAGCCGTTTGAAATACAGTGCCTGTGAGGTTGGCAATCGAATTCAAAATCGAAGTCACGTTTTCCACATTTATAACGCCAAGCAGGTCTTCAAGGCTTAAACTGTCGATGACGGCTCCAAAGTCAAAAAAGGGTATGATGTCGTCCTGATCCAGGTCGATCAAGAACTGTTCTGCTGTAGTAAAAAGTGTAGGCAAGAAGTTGACAAAATCAATTATACTTGCATAAATTTGAGGGAAGACTAAGCTGGACAAGATGACGATTACAACAATAAATACCAAATATGTCAATAACACAGAGAATCCAAGCTTGTGCTTTCTCACAAAGGGATGCCGGATTTTTTCCAGAAGCTTTTCCAGCCCTTCTCGTGGGATGTTCAGCACATACGCAATCATGATGCCCCACACAAAAGGCGCGACTATCGAAAACAGCCGCCCGACCCATTCGAAGAACACAGATATTTCGGACACCATGTGGAAAATCACGATAATTATTACTGCCAGCAGTAGAAACGACAACCAAGTTTTCAATTGATACGCATCCATTATCCTTTTCAACGTTATCCCGCCTCCTTTGCCTTATTATATCACAACTTCCGCATCTTGGTCAAAAAAATATATCACCCTTTGCAAAACCTTCTTGCCGAAAATTTTTTCCACGGCATATTGATAAAGCTCTATTTGCGTGCGGTATCTCTCGGCTGCCGCTATTACATTATCCCTTATCCTCTCGGTCTTATAGTCCACTATCACAATGCCATCGTTTTCTTCAAATACACAGTCCACAACCCCATGCAAAACCATTTCGCTCTCCCAATTCACGGCAAAAGGCACCTCCCGCCGCATAATATTGGACTTTCTCATGCGCCCCGCAATATCTGACCGCAAAAAGCGGACGATGCTGTCCACGGGTACAACAGTTGCTTCTTTTTCTGACAGTATCTTTTTGGCCACCAGTTCTGCCACAAGAGCCAAAACATCTGTCCTGCCGTGCTTGTTGAGATCCACATGCTCTAAAACCGTATGCACTATTATGCCTTTGTCGGCAGAATCGATACGATCATCCCCTCGGATAAACTTAGGCGCAGGAAATTCCTTTGATGCGCTTTTTCCGACGAGTTCCTCCGAGTCTGTCAAAAATTCCCCATAATACAGTCGCTTTACTTCTGACACGGACATCTTTGCAGGCGCATATATAGCTGTCTGATGTGGATACTCGTAGCTCAAACGCCGAAAAATCTCATCCCTCTGTCCGCTGAAATCCGCATCCCGATCCAACTTCCCAATCCCCGAAAAAACTTGTGCCAGAGCTTGTTGTTTTTGTTGCTCCTGTGCCTGATGTTCGCCTTTGCCGGAAAAGAGGATATTCCACATGTCATTGCTCTCTTGCGGCGCGGCCCACAAAATCCAATCTAAAAAAGATTTGCCCTTCATCACATCATATGGCCGCAAATCCCCAAACTTTCGCTTCTTTTTGGGATTTTTTACCGTGCCCACAAAATACAGTTTCTCTTTTGCGCGAGTTGCCGCCACATACAGTATTCGCATTTCTTCAGATATCTGCGCCAACCCTTTCTTTTTAGCCAAGATATATCGTGCGAAAGTGTTGCTCGTAACGCTGTTTTCCAAATCCATGGCTCTGAAGCCCATGCCAAGGTCATAATCCATCATAAAGTCTCGCCGCACGTCCTGCATATTAAACCTTTTGCTCAGATTGCACACAAAAACCACAGGAAATTCCAGCCCCTTGCTTTTGTGGATGGACATTATGCGCACCAATTCCTCATTTTCATTGGCGACAACAGCTTTCTTAAACCCAAAGTTGTTTTTTTGCAGGCGTTCGATGTATTTGATGAAATTAAACAGCCCTTTGTAGCTGGTTTTTTCGTACTTTGCAGCCTTTTCAAACAGCAGCATCAAATTAGCTCGCCTAAGTTTGCCTCCGGGCAAAATCCCAATATAGTCATAATAATCCGTTTGCTCATACAGATAAAATATCAGCTGGCTCACGGTCATAAAGGCAGATTTTTCGCGCCAAAGATTCAGCTTGGATAAAAAGCTATTCACTTTCGCGCAAAGGGACTCATCATTACCCGTTTCAGCGCAAGCCAGCATCGCACCGTAAAAATCCCCACTTGCCGCGCATTGCCTTATCTGCACCAGCTCGTCCGCGCTGAATCTAAATATATCAGAATACAACGCGCATGTCAAAGGGATGTCTTGATGGGGATTGTCAATTATTTGCAACAGCGCGAGCACCACCATAACTTCTTGTGCCAAAAAATAATCGTCATCGGAGCCGGAAAATGCCGGTATGTCATGGTTTTTCAGCTCTTGGGCAAACACCTGGGCCGCAACAGTACTGCGCAGCAAAATTACGATGTCGCTATACTTAAACTTTCCGCCCACCAATTCCTTGATATATCCGGCCGCAACCTTGCCCTCTATCTCGGCGGTTGTCAGTTCTTGCAAAACGTCTTCGTCACTCTCTGTTTCATCTTCGGAATCCACCACATGCAACACCGTCCGAAAATCCTGTTCTATATCATCGTGCTCCGCCGCATATTGCAACCGTGCGTTGTCGTCGTAGTCTACGCCGCCAACCTCAGTCGTCATCAGCCGTTCGAACAACCAGTTTACAGAATCTATGACACCCTTGCGACTTCTGAAATTTTGTGCTAAATGGATCAAGCTTCCGCGACCGGCATCATTCTCATAGTCACTATATCTTTCAACAAAAATTTCTGGCCGCGCCATGCGAAATTGATATATGCATTGCTTTACGTCGCCCACCATAAAGCGGTTTTGCTTTCTTGACACTGCCGAAAGTATAGCCTCTTGTATCAAGCTCAAATCCTGGTACTCGTCAATAAAAATTTCGTCAAACTCTCCTTGAATTTCCACAGCCTCTGCCGAAAGGGCATCCCCATCCATCAAAATTTGCAGACAAAAATGCTCGAAGTCCGCAAAGTCCGCCATGTTTTTTTCCTTCTTGGCCTCGGCGAACCTCCCAGCAAAGTCCAGCACAATCTGCGATAACGCCCGCACATTGTCACAGTTGTCTTGGATGTCCTTCTCAATCAGATCGGGGCTTTTTATGGCGGCTCCCCTTAAATCGGCCACACTTTTTTTGTACTCATCACGAATTTCCTTTATCGTTGCTGCACTTATATCGTCGTGCTTTTTCCGCGCACCAACCAAGCTGCCAAAGGGATAGTCTATGGCATCACAAAAATCTGTAAAGCCAACTTCAAGCGCAGCGGCAGCTTTTCTGATGCTCTCCATATCGCCACTCACCACCTCCCAATACTTTTGAGGCACGCCTGGCAGTTCTGCCAGTTTAAGGGCTTTGGACAGATTCTCTGCCTCGGCTTCTAAAATACGCATCGCATAGTCGCGAAAAAAATCATACCATGCGGTGCTCTCAAGCCCGCCCTTCAAACGATACAGTCCCGCTTGTGCCTCAAGCCAACCCTGCGGGTCAGGGCACGCTCTGGTAAATTCATACAAATCAAGCACCAGTTTACGAAAGTTATCGTCGCGCACGTTGTGGTCAAAAATCTGCGCCAGCCGCACGAATTCCGGATTTTCGCCAAGGTCGTAATAGCTTTGATAGTATTCCTCAAACATTCCATCCAAAATTTCGGTCTTCATCAATTCAATTTCCGTGCCATCCGCCACCCGAAAACCCGGGTCCATGTCAATTTTATGAAAAAAACGCCGGGCAATGCCCAGACAAAAAGAATGTATTGTCATAATATGGCATTTGCTCAACAAGGCCATCTGCTTCCTTAAATTACGCTTGCTAAGCTCGTCCGCCACTTTCTTACGCATCTGTGCTGCTGCCGCGTCGGTAAATGTCACCACCAACAGCCTGTCAATGTCAATAGGGTTTTCGCCGCAAACCATCTGCAAAATCCGCTCTACCAAAACCGACGTTTTGCCACTGCCCGCTCCCGCCGACACCAGCACGTCCTTGCCCCGTGTGTCAATCGCCCGTTGTTGCTCATCCGTGAATTTCATTTCTCAAATACTCCTCAATTGCGGCGAAGTCCGCTTGAACAGCCCCTTGCGCCGCCTTGTCTGACCCACCACCGCGTCCATTAAGCGTTGTGTTAAACCTGTGGACGAAGTCCGGCAAATCCACATCATCGGCATGACTGCAAATAAAATACTTGCGATCGCTCAAAACAACGGCCATCCCGGCACGCCGTGCCACCATGTCTGCAAAACGCCGCATATCATCCATGTCTAGGCCATCTTCAAAAAAATAAGCAATGGGGCTGCCCAACACCACCTGTGCCGCCTTCATCTCAAAAACCTTGTTGCGCATTGCGGCCATCTCTTTTTTCAGGGCTGCATTGCTGTCCATAAGCTTTTGCAGGGCGCTGATAGTATTATGCAACTCAGCTGAAAGCAGCCTTGATGCTTCTTTCACAATATCGTTCTTCCTGCAATAATCCCAAATAGCATCACTTCCGCAAAACACATTCAGTCGCACGCCACCCTTATATTTTTGAAATCCCGTAATCTTCACAGTACCAACTTCCCAAGTGTTTTCCACGTGCAGCCCGGCACAGGCGCATAAATCATATTCCGAGATGCAAACGAGGCGTACATCGTCACCGCCGACAAAATCTCTTTTGCTGCGCATGTCAAGCGTTCTCGTATCCGCGCTCTTCATAAAGCCTACTTCAACGGGCAGACCCAACATAACAATATCATTGGCCATTGCTTCCAGATCCGCCAAACATTTGTCGTCCAGCGGCTTGTCAAAGTCCATGGTTATGCCCCTCTCGGACATATGAAAGCCCACATTCGTTGCCCCGAAGCGGCTTTTCGCCAGACCTGACAATATATGTTCGCCCGTGTGGTTTTGCATAAAAGCAAAGCGGCGGACAAAGTCCACCTGCCCCAATATGCCGTCGCCTTTGGTGAATGCGGGTGCATCACCTTCCAAAATATGATATATAAAGTCATTTTTGAGATAGCATTCCACAACCCTCATGCCGCCCAAGTATCCCGTATCGCAAGGCTGCCCGCCGCCGCCGGGGTAAAAGCATGTCCCGTCCAACAGCAGCCTGTATTTTCCGTCAAATTCTTCGCAAGACACTACCGTGGCCGCAAAGTCCTTTTGATAAGCTGATTCATAATATCGCTTGTCTGTCCTCTCCATATCAATCACCATTTTTATCTTATCCAATGCGAAGGCGATTGTCAAGGGCGAGATTTTGTGATATAATAAATGGATAGGACTTTTTGAGGAGGCGGCTATGCGCATTGGTTTAGGTTATGACGCTCATAGGCTGATAGAAGGCCGTGATTTGATGCTTGGCGGCGTTAAAATCCCTTTTCACCTTGGGTTGCTGGGACATTCTGATGCTGATGTGCTGATCCATGCAATAATTGATGCCCTGCTGGGTGCTGCCAAGCTGGGCGACATTGGCCGCAACTTTCCTGACACAGATGAGAAGTACCGTGGCATCGTCAGCACTTTGCTTTTGCGTGAGACAGCACAATTGCTGGCAAGTGCGGGATATCGTATAGTCAACATAGACACTACCATAGTATCCCAAAATCCCAAGTTGGCACCTTATCTGCCCGAAATGGAAAAAAATGTCTCGCATACTCTTGGTGTTGATGCAGACTGCATAAATATCAAGGCAACTACGGAGGAAGGAATGGGCTTTACGGGTTCGGAGGAAGGTATGGCGGCGTATGCAGTATGTTTAATAACGAGGTGATCTTATGAAACTATTCAACACCCTAACCCGCGCAAAAGAGGACTTCATCCCGCTGGAACACAACAAGGCGGGCATATATGTATGCGGCCCCACGGTCTACAACTTCATTCACATCGGCAACGCCCGGCCATTCGTGGTCTTTGACGTGCTACGCCGCTTTTTGGAGTACAGCGGCTACGACGTGAATTATGTCACAAATTTTACGGATATCGACGACAAGATAATCACCAAAGCCAATGAGCAAGGTGTGGACTTTCTTGATGTCTCTGACAAATACATCGCGGAGTTTTTTACGGACATGGACGGTCTCAACATCCGCCGCGCCACCCATTATCCCCGCGCTACTGAGGAAATTCCCGGTATAATTGACCTTGTGCAACGCCTTATCACACGGGACTTTGCTTACGAGGTTGATGGCACGGTGTATTTTTGCGCCCCGAAAGCCCGCGATTACGGCAAACTGTCCAAGAAAAACATCGGGGACTTGGAGGCCGGTGCGCGAGTTGCCGTAAATTCCGATAAGCGTCACCCCTCTGATTTTGTGCTATGGAAGGCCGCCAAACCCGGCGAACCCAACTGGGACAGCCCTTGGGGGCCCGGTCGCCCCGGCTGGCATATCGAATGTTCTGTTATGGCACGCAAATACATCGGCCAAACTATTGACATACACGCGGGCGGCGAAGACCTTATTTTTCCGCATCATGAAAACGAGATTGCCCAAAGCGAGGCCGAAATGGACGGCTCTTATGTAAATTATTGGATGCACAACGGCATGTTGCTTATGGACAATCAAAAAATGTCAAAATCTCTTGGAAATTTTTGGCTGGTTCGTGACCTTGCGGCAAAATTCGGCTACGATGTTCTGCGGTTTTATCTGCTTTCTGTGCATTATCGCAGCCCTCTTAATTTTAGTGAGGAACTTATACAGGCCGCCGCAAATGGGTTGGAGCGGATTGTTAATTGCAAAGTCGCTTTGACGGAAGGACTGCAAAGACCCCAAGGCAGTGAAACCCACGACACATCAAACTTCCGGCGCGATTTTTTGGCCGCTCTTGCTGACGACTTAAACACTGCAAACGCTATCGCTTCCCTGTTTAACTTGGTGCGCTTTGCCAATTTCAACATGGCTACCACCTCCAAGCAGTCCTTGCAAGATCTGCTGGGCGAAATGAGCTTTATGTGCGGACTGTTGGGAATCACTTTGGAAACAAATGGCAGTGATGCCAATGCTGATACTACTGAAATCGAAAAGCTCGTCGAAGAACGTAATGCCGCCAAAGCCGCCAAAGACTGGATCGCTGCCGATAAAATCCGCGACACCCTTGCGGATATGGGCATAGTCATCAAAGATACCCGCGAGGGGACGAAATGGCATTATGCGCGGGGTTAACGAATATTCACCGCTGAACTTGGCCTATATAGGCGATGCCGTTTATTCGTTGCTGGTGCGCACAAAGCTGGTTACGCAGGCCAACCGCCCCACGTCTGCCCTTAGCAAGATATCATCCGATAGGGTGAAGGCTGCCAGCCAAGCCACAAATTATTATAGATTGCAGCAATTTTTGACAGATGATGAACTGGCTGTCATGAGGCGCGGTCGCAATGCCAATCCCGGCCAAAAGGCCAAAAACGCCACTTTTGCGGACTATCGCAACGCCACCGGCCTTGAAGCACTTTTTGGCTATCTGTACCTAAGCGGCCAAGTCCCCCGAGTTATAGAACTCTTTGAAATCTGTTGGAGTGAAGACCATGAAGAATCCCAAAGATGAAAACGGCACCCCGTTTGTCCTTGTGGGGCGCAATGCCGTTGCCGAGGCCATAAACTCCGGCAAAACCATCCACCGACTTTTTGTGAAGAAGGGTGAAATTGAAGGAAGCCTGAAAGTGATTGTGGCCAAGGCCAAAGGGCAGGGTGTTGTCATTACTTTTGTGCCCAAGGAAAAGTTGGACGATATGTCGGATGGCGGGCGGCATCAAGGGATTATTGCCCATTGCCCCCCTTATGACTATGCAGATTTGGATGAGGTTTTGTCGAAAATTGCCGAAGCAGATCAACCACCCTTCCTTATCATCCTTGACAAAATATTCGACCCGCACAATTTTGGCGCGATAATCCGCACAGCTTTGGCTTGCGCGGCTCATGCCATAATAACCCCCAAGCGGCGTTGTGTTGGCATTACCCCCGCCGTGGTTTCGGCCTCTGCGGGTGCAATCGAACACATGCCCATATGCCGTGTTACCAATATATCCCAAACAATTGATCACCTGAAAACCCAAAACATCTGGATCGTTGGTGCCGATGCTGCGGGTCAAACCATTTACGAGGTGCCGCTTTCCGGCCCCATTGCGCTGGTTATCGGCAATGAAGGCGAAGGTATTTCTCGTCTCGCAAAAGAAAAGTGTGACTTCCTCGTCAGTCTGCCCATGCGCGGCCCCATCCCTTCTCTCAACGCCTCTGTGGCCGCTGCGGTATGCATGTATGAAATCCTCCGGAACCGGCATTAGGCAGTTTGACTTTCTTCTCGTGGATGGATATAACATCATCCACGACTGGGAAACTTTGTCGAGCCTTGCTGAAATATCTCTGGAGTTTGCACGCGACAGATTGATTAACCAAATTGCCAATTATCAGGGATTTAAAGATATTGACGTGATTATCGTTTTTGATGCCCACAAAATCCGCTTCGGCCACGAGAATATCATAAAGCATGGCAATGTCACTGTGGTATATACAGCCGAATTTGAAACTGCCGATGCTTACATAGAGCGCACCATATATGACTTAGCAGACAAAGCCAAGCCCTATCGCGTTGCCGTAGCTACTTCCGACAATCTTGAGCAGGTTATCATCATGGCAAGGGGGGCTATGCGTTTGTCCGCCGCAGATTTTCTCGTGGAAATTGAAGCTGCCGAAGCCGAAATCCGCTGCAGAATTTTAAACAAGCGACCCATCAAGAAAAATCAGCTGCTGGACAACTTAGACCCCGCTATGGCTATGTGGTTGGAGGAAGCACGCCTGAAAAAGAATTTGTAGGTGATGATGCATGGACTACGAAAAAAAATGTGACGAGGATCTAGCCCTATTGGCTACATCTGACCCTGCCGCCGGAGAGGCCCTTCTTATGCGCTATAAGGATTTTGTGAAGAAGGCCGTGCGCCCCTATTTTATTATGGGCGCAGATCGCGAAGACCTTATCCAGGAAGGCATGATTGGCCTGTGCAAGGCTATGCAAGCCTATCTGCCCTACAAGGACACAAATTTTGCCTCTTTTGCCGCCATCTGCATACGAAACCAAATTATGACAGCTATAAAAAACGCGGCACGCAAAAAACACGGTCCGCTAAATACATATATTTCCATTGACGATGAAAACCCTGCCGTTTCTTATATCATTGACCACAGTCACAATCCCGAAAAACTTGTCATCTATCGCGAATCCAAACGCAACATCGAGAATATCGTAAACACAACCCTCAGCAATTTGGAGTCCGCCATCTTGCTTCACTTTCTTGGGGGCCTGACCTACGCCGAAATTGGTGAAAAACTTGGGCGCAGTCCAAAGTCTGTGGATAATGCACTTTTTCGCATACGGCGTAAAGTGGCCAAATTTGCTAATGATTTGGAGGGCGACATGTAATTGTGAATAAATCAATCCCCCGACATCGCCGGGGGATTTTCGTTTTTACTGCTGTGGCACGGCTTGTTCAAGGAAGCTGTTAATTCCGTCCACCATTTTGTCACATTCTTCAGAGCCCATACCATGGACTGCGCACGCCTCAACGAGGGTTTCGTGCTTAGCGGCCCCGCAGCCCACGCAATGCATACCGTGCTGCATCAGAATTGCGGCAATTCTTCCATCAACTTCCAGGATATCGTTGATAATCATATTCCTTGTGATTTTTTTCATGCAAGTTCCTCCTAGTGTGTTTTATCTTATGATGCCAATTGTTGGGAAATAGGAAAATAAGGCACGTCCTAAAATATTTTCCAGGGGCAAAAAAGTGTTTATCCATCCGCGGCTGTCGTTTGAGTCATTTCGGTTGTCGCCAAGGACAAAAAAGCTGTCTTCCGGCACAACAAACGTCCGGCCTGCTTCGGCCAATGCAGGCTCCAGCAAGTACCATTCGTCAAGTGGAACGGCACTTTCGTTAATAAACACCTGCCCATTTATTATGTCCACTCTCTCCCCCGGTAAACCTATTACGCGCTTAACAAAAAGCAACGATTCATCGTCAGGAAAACGAAAGACCACCACGTCAAAACGATCGGGCGGCGAAAATAAATAGGCAAGGCGAAAAGCCACAAGGCGGCTTTGCTCTGCTATTGTGTTGCGCATAGAGCCTGTGGGTACGGACGCGTTAACAATCAACACATTGTTAATGAACACCGCAATCAACACCGCAAAAATCAGAACTTTTAGCCATGAGAAAATCTCTCTCTTGATTTTATTGTCACGGGAAATATTATTGTTTGTCTCCACATCCATCGCCTCCCAATCAAAAATCGGTGTATCATGTCCATTATATCAAAAAAATTTGGTAAGGGCAACGACTAATTCAAATACGGCTGCTGATATGACTGCACCAGCGTCAAACATACTCCTGTATAATTTTTGGACTTTTGGAATCAGCCCCATCAGAATCGAAAACATATTAGACCTGTCCCCTAACCCAGACAACCCCCATAATCTGCCGTATATCTTATGGGTGATAAGTGCATGGCTAAAATTGACAATGAAGAACGCATTGGCAATCTGCAGGAGAGTCAACACAAGGAATTGCTGGGTGTAGATAAACCAACCTTTGCGGCTTAATAAATATGTTATACCACATTAATAATTTGATTGGAATATGAAATGGCACATTGATGGCACGTATTTTTGGAAGTGGGGTGAAGGTGTGGAAGGGGTCGAAAGGCTTGAAAACAAAAGAAAAGGCTCGCTTTTGCGAACCTTTTCGTATCCTCCCCGAGTAGGATTCGAACCTACAACCCTCCGGTTAACAGCCGGATGCTCTACCGTTGAGCTATCGAGGAATAATTTTGATGATTATATCATGGCTTTCTCATTTTGTCAATATTTTTTCCGAATTTCAAACAAATCAATTTTCTCTATACTTACACAATGGCTTTCCTCAAACGTCATCATTACAACCCAGGGCATTATATTTACCATTGCCATGAAATCATCAAAGCCGTATGTGTTGTCGTGGTAGTTGATGATTGTGGACAATGCCGACCCGTGGGTGCCGATGACGATGTTTTTGCCATTATGGTGGTTTAATACATCATTTAGTGCGTTGATATTTCTTTCTTGCACTTTGGCTAGGCATTCGCCGTCATAACCTTCATACGAAAATCGTCCCACTGCTTTTTTGCAAAGGCACGAAAGTCCTCAACCCAGACACCGCCAAATTCACGCTCACGAAAATCGTTAACAAGCTGAACTGAAAGGCCTGCACTCCTTGCAAAGCCTTCAACAGTGTCCACTGCACGCTTATACGGGCTTGATAAAACTACATCAATGTCCTTGTTCCGCAAAAACTCAGTTACAAGCCCACAATCCACAAGTCCCTTTGCAGTCAACGGCCGAGCACCGTCTTTGCGAACGCTGATATCGGATTCTGCATGACGCACAAAATACACAATCGTCATTTCACCCTCAACCCCTCAAAACCAAACACGAGAAAAGCTTAATCATCCTTCATTTCATTCCAGCTTTCTATTCCGTTATGCAATTAG
>Ga0123355_10001725_pt1 | contig 30458 bp, 23 predicted proteins | sample TergutEmb28metaG_3_FD_89872 | JGI IMG/M metagenome (GOLD analysis project Ga0123355, IMG submission 89872) | Embiratermes neotenicus P1 segment gut microbial communities from Petit-Saut dam, French Guiana - Emb289 P1 | ecosystem: Host-associated > Arthropoda: Insects > Digestive system > Gut ... | reverse complement strand
GCGTAGGCGGGCTTTGCCCGCCGGAGCGGCGGGGGTATGGGGGCAGCGCCCCCATTAAAAAGGAAGCGTAGGCGGGCTTTGCCCGCCGGAGTGGCGGGGGTATGGGGGCAGCGCCCCCATTAAAAAGGAGAATACATTGACCCATATACTTATGAGATTATTTGTTAAGGACTATGCACAAGCCGATTCCCCTGCAGTGCGCGAAAGATGCGGCATGCTTTCCGGGGTTTGCGGTATTATTATAAATATAGTCTTATCTGCATCCAAGTTTGTTATTGGCGCATTAACAAATAGTGTAGCTATCACCGCGGATGCCCTAAATAATCTGACAGACTGCCTTACATCGTTGCTAACGATATTGGGTTTCCGGTGGTCAGCTAAGCCGGCAGACAGAGAGCATCCCTTTGGGCATGCCCGTATCGAGTATATTATTAGCCTGGCCGTTGCTGTGATTATTCTTGTCACAGGCTATGAAGTTATGCGTAGCTCAATTGTTATGATTATTACCCCGGAGCCACTGTATTTTACCCCATGGGCAGTAGCGGTACTGGTTTTTAGCATGGGCGCAAAATATTGGATGTACCTGTTTAACAAGAACCTGGGAAAACAGGTAAAGTCGGATACCTTGCTTGCCGTAGGTATAGACTCCCGCAACGATGTTGTGATAAACATAGCTACATTGTTATCCTTGGTGTTTACTCTGCTTACGGATTTTGTCATAGATGGCTATGTGGGGGCTTTGATTGCGCTGGTTTTCCTTCGTTCGGGATACAATGTCGCAAAGGAAGCCCTAGCGAGAATTATCGGTAACCCCTCCGACAAACATGTGGCTGCCAAGATTAAGGAAATCGTAAAAAGCCATGACGGTGTTTTGGGGATACATGATTTAGTTGTGCATTCTTACGGCCCAGGGCGTAGCATGGCCAGTATACATGTAGAGATTCCTATGGACATGAGCCTTAGGGATTCTTATGATATGATTAATAACGTCAGGCATGCTGTGTTTAAGCAACTAGAGATTCCCATTGTCGTGCAAATAACTCCCATTGATTTAGCCGACGTTAGGCTTCAAAATATTATAAGCCTGGCTCAAGAAGTAGTAGGTAAGAGACATTCGTATCTGCTTCTAAATGAATTTAGGATAATAGACTCTATGCCCAAGCCGATATTGGTGTTTGACTTAGAATTTCCCCTTGAGATAACACGGGCGGAGGCACTTATAGTCCGGGATTCTATAGCCGAAGAAATGATAAAAATTTTACCGCAATATGATTGTGATATTAACATAGAATATAGTTATACTGAGTAAATAGGTGCCGCCACGCTGGGGGCGGTGCGCAGGCTCAGCCTGCGGAGCGGAGCTGTGCTTTGCCTGGCGTAGCGAGGGAGTTTGAGGGCGAAGCCCTCATTATGATTAATTAAAGGTAAATTACATAGCTCAAAAACCCTTCACATGAACGCATTCATGTGATAGCATTTCATAGGTTTTTTAATGGATAGCATTTTTACGAGGTGAAATACATGTACCAATACAGAAAGCCAGCACGGCCAAGCAAACCTAAAACGCCAAAGTTACTTTATATAACCCTTGCTGTTGTCCTTCTGGTTTCGGCCGGTTTTATTGTTAATTATATTTATAGTGATTTTGTATTCCGACACGGTGAAGGCCATAGTGTGGCTTACGAGCCGGAGCCCGAACGTTACTTCCCCGCGCCTCCTCCCCCTACGCCTGCCCCAACTATAGCCCCGGCAACGCCGGCACCTGCTGCTCCAACTCCGACTCCCGAGCCAACTCCTGATCCAGGGCCGACTCCGCCACCACGCGTACCCAGGCAGGAATTTTTGGACTATCGTGCTCATTACAACAACGATGATATTGTAGGTCGTGTTTGGATACCCAATACCACAATAGACTACTTGGTAACTCAAGGTACCGACAACGATTTCTATTTATACCACGACATACGTGGTCGCCGTTATGCGCCCGGGTGGATTTTCTTGGATTATTTTGCGGATATCCATGGCCAGGATCAAAACATGGTTATATTTGGCCATAACATGAGAAGGGATCATAAATTCCACTCTGTGCGCCGCTTTCTTAATCAGGATTTCTTTTTCAATAACAGGCATATCTACTTTAGTACCATTTACGCTGACTATGTATTCGAGATTTTTTCGGTTTATATAACGCATATTAGCTGGCCTTATATTTACGCCAACTACGACCATAGGGACGGGGGGTGGGAATATTATATTAATGCATTTGCTGACAGATCCCACTTTGACGCGGGCATTGAAGTGTCCGGGGATGACCGTATAATTACGCTGTCAACTTGTGATAACGCCCGTAGGGATTATCGTATTGCACTACACGCGCGCTTAATAAGCGAGACTTTCCCGCATTTAGAGGGCGATGCGTTACCCGATATAGATGACGACATATATGAAAGTAGCGAAACGAGCTAATATGCTGTTTCAACCCCAGAGCCAACCCCGCCGCAACGTGTGCAAAGGCAGGAGTTTTAAACTACCGTGTACTATGCTTGGGGCGGAATCAAAAATTCCACGCTTTACCCACTTTTTAAACCAGGACTTTTTCTATATTAATGCGTTTGCAAGGATGTCCCATTTTGACACCGGCGTTTTCGTGTCCGCAAATGACCGTGTGCTTACGTTATCCACTTGCTATAATGCGCGCGTGGATTATCGTATTGCGCTGCATGCGCGGCTGATAATCGAAACCTTTCCACATTTGGAAGGCGGCATACCCTGACATGGAAGACGAATTATATATAAACGGCGAAATTGGTTAACTTGGGCTTCACAAGCGCCATATTTTGTGATAGTATAGCGAACGTTGGGTCGTTTCGTATGAATTTTCAACTCGAAACGACATATGTAACCGCTCGGGACTGGCTAAAAAAGGTGCGCCCTGCCTTCTCCTGGCGAGTACTTCCATATTACAATGCTAATTAGGAGGTGTGTGTATGCACGCAATCATCGAGACCGGCGGAAAGCAGTTTAAAGTCCAAGCCGGGGACATTATCACGGTAGAAAAACTTGGAGTAGACGCTGGTACTGCCTATACCTTTGACAAGGTGCTGGGTATACTTGACGGCGACGCAACTGTTTTGGGTAAGCCACTTGTGGCCGGCGCAACCGTTACGGCATCTGTGCTTGGCGATGGCAAGGGGAAAAAGCTGATCGTTTACAAGTACAAAGCCAAAAAAGGTTATCACCGTAAAAAAGGCCATCGTCAACCTTTTACCCGCGTAAAAATAGATGCAATAAACCCTGCATGATTTTAGTGTAGATTTTTTACTAACTTTTATTAACTATGAAAGAGATGTGATAATTATGGCTCATAAGAAAGGTGTAGGCTCTACAAAAAACGGCCGTGACTCCAACGCTAAGCGCCTTGGTGCCAAAAGGGCCGATGGACAATTTGTACTGGCCGGCAATATACTATATACGCAGCGCGGCACAAAGATTCACCCCGGCAAGAACGTAGGCCGTGGCAACAACGATAACCTGTTTGCGCTGGTAGACGGTACCGTACGTTACGAGCGCAAGGGCCGCGATAAGAAGCAAGTGTCGGTATATCCGATGGCTGTTGAAGCATAATTGCATTTTTTGTTTATTAGCCCTGGGAAGCACATTCCCAGGGCTTTTTATATTCAAAGACGGAACTTTTTATCTTGACACGCGTTTGCATGTTTAAACCCGCAGCGAAACGAGGAAGCGTAGGCGGGCTTTGCCCGCCAGGGACGCGTGGAATAGCCGTGCGAACAGCACGGCCCCGCAGCGAAACGAGGAAGCGTAGGTGGGCTTTGCCCGCCAGGGACGTGTGGAATAAGCCGTGCAAACAGCACGGCCCCGCAGCGAAGCGAGGAAGCGTAGGCGGGCTTTGCCCGCCGGAGTGGCGGGGGTATGGGGGCAGCGCCCCCATTTAATTAAAGGAGGCGAGATTATGCGTATATTTGTTGTATGTCTTTTGCTGATAGCTTTCGTCATGCTAATTGCCGTGCCTGTATCCGCGCAAGATAGGCAACTCAGGCAGCATCATTCTATTGAAATTGAGGTTGAGTGTCTGGATGCGGCTATGGAAATTATCAGAGGACTTAATGGCTATAATTTAGAATCATCGGTTTTCTCCCATGAGACAGTCCGCCGAGGTGTAGAGCGCAGGGCTTTTATTACCCGGAGATTGGACTATTGGGCTTTTGGGCATGTACAAGATGTGCTACGCGATATGGGCGATGTACTCTTTGAGACAGAAAACGCTCATTTTTTGGGGGCGCAAATCATGGATGCCGATGCCCGGATTGCGGCGTTAACTCAGGAAATAGAGCGCCTTTCTATTATGCTTGCGGCCAGCGACAGTTTGGACGTGCTTATCTCAATAGATGCGAGGCTAAGCCAGGTTATATTGGAGAGGAACAGTGTCATAGGCACGCGCAATGTGCTGATATCACAGGTTACGAGCCCTATTATTAATATAAATATGTTCGAAATATCAGAAGGCAGGCCGGAGGTTGTGCCGCCTAGGTTTGTCACACGGGTGACAGAGAATTTTACGGCTTCACTTCGCGCAACTGGGGTTGTGCTGAGTCATTTATTGGTGTTTTTGACAAGGGTATCTATCCCGTTATTAATTTATATATCAATATTATTAGTTGTGGTTTATATAGGTTTTTCGATAAAGAAACGGCAGGGCAAAGCATTAGCGCTTAAGATGGCGGATACGAATATATCAGCTGATGCATTTGAAACGGAACCTGCCGAGGCGGACGAAACGGAGGGCCAACAATGAGAAAACTTTTAATGGCATGCGTGGTTCTTGTAATTATGGTATTAGGGCTTACGGCATGCGCACGTGCCGCAGATGAAGCACCGGCGCAGAACTTCGCGCATTTTGAAACTGAAGCAATGCGGGAAGCAATGGGTTTAAGTGATTTCAGTTTACCATTAACCGGTGGAAGCGGATGGTCGTTATTTAGCGCCAGGCGAGAAAGTGAGCCGGCGGTACCGGTACCGGCATCCGCACCTGGAGGGTACGGCGCGGTAGTTAGTGATATGGATGACTCCCAAGCTGGGCAAGTAGATTGGGAAGATTTAGCCGAAAGTGGCGAGCGGCATGTAATCCAGACCGCGGATGTGGTGTTGCACACGGAATATTTCGGCGAAGTCGAAACCGCGTTAAGGCAACTTGCTCCGGATGTAAACGGCTTTGTAGAGTCCGCGATGTCTACAAATCATGGGCAGCGCAGGTTTACCATTGTACTGCGTGTTCCTGTAGCAAGTTTTGAAACAGTACTACGGCAGATAGAAGGTTTGGCATATGTACGTACCTTAAACCAATGGGCGCAAGATGTAACAGATCAATTTTATGATATGACCGGCAGTTATAATATCAGGCGGCTAGAAGAAGAACGTATACTGGCACTTATACAGGAAGCCGAAACGGTACATGAGCTTCTTGCGCTAGAGCAGCGCCTAAGTAATACACGCCTTAGTATTGAAAGATATCTGTCCCAGCTTAATCACATGGCCGGGCAGATTGCGTATTCTACAATCACAGTTACGGTTATAGATGTGAGCGAAGTACCTTCGGATGCGCTTGTGCCTACTTTGGGTGAGCGTATAGGGGGAGCCTTTGGTGATTCTGTAGGTGGCACGGTTAGAGCTGTGCAAAATGTTGTTGTTTTCATGGCCGGGGCAATAGTTCCTTTGGTGTTGATTGGGATAGTGGCTGTAGCAATTTATTTGGTAATAAGGGCGAAAAAGAAGATGAAAAAGATAAATGCATAGCCTGTGACAAAATTAAAGTACTCAAATATAAAAGGAGGACTTGATATGCGCAAGTTAACTACAATATTGTTGGGGATTTTATTAGTTGCACTTATGACTGGGTGTATTGGTAGAAATGATAGTTTTGCCACATTTCCTGATATAGGAGGGCAGGGCTATGAGAACGCTGAGGATGCCCAAGGTATGCAGCCCTTATCTATCAATGATATACAAACTTTGATGGAAGCTGGTGAAATCGACGAGAGGTTGGTATTTGAAGAAATCGAGTCAATCGAAGAGTCGGATTATCCAAATTATTCAGTCGAAAGGCCATTGATTGGAGTAACTCATGGCGCTACTGATAATGTAGGACAAATATTGAGAGTATTTAGTAGGGGTGCTGAGATACAAATTATAGAAGGGGCATATACGGCAAGACAGTTGATATCTTTTAGTGGGATATTTATTAACTGCGGTAGTCATTATGGAATAAGTTCAGAAGCGTTGAGGGAGTATGTTTATAATGGTGGCGTAGTATATGCCTCTGATCATGCAGGATATAATATAAAAGCAGCCTTTCCAGAGTTATTTGATTATGAAGTCGTTTCTGGGGCTTTGACGGTAAGGAATGCTGGTGTAGTTCACAGTGGGTTAGCTTCTCATATGGGACTCGAATATTTTAATATAGTATTCGACCTAGGGGGATGGTACATCATAACTCAAATGCCTGATAATGCTACAACATATATTCAGGGATATATTCCAGGTCGCGGAGTAACTCCTTTGGCGATATCTTTCAACTATGGGGAAGGTACTGTATTCTTTACATCATTTCACAATAGTGCTCAGGCCTCTGGGAGTATGATAGATTTTATTGGTTATCTTGTCTTTAGAACATTATTCATTGAAGCTGAAGAAGATATGCGTAGGATTGCAGAAGAATACGGCTTTAGGTATGAGAGTTCTGTATTCGGTTTCTTTATGCAACAAAGGCAGTATACAGAGTTAGGAGAGTTTGCAGGGTATGAAACTGCGGCAGGTCAGTTTGATGCCGGAGTTTTTGGCGATGCGGTAATGAGTGCCCCTGCTGTCGCAGACAGTGATATGGCCTCTATGGAACCTAGTGATGGGTTTGGCAGTGTATTTGGATATTTTTTAGCTGAGAGCGATACCGTCCAGCAAATAGAGCAAGGACACTTTATACATGCGGCCAGAGCTGGTGAAAGTTTTATGTTAATGATAGATACCTCACTCGTTAATTTCATCATAGAAATGAAGTGTCCAGCAGGTAGATATTTCTACTTAAATGCTCGTGGAGAATTGCTTTTAAGTGCGCCAAACGCGCCCGCATTTGAATCTGTGACTGGTCGACAGGGGGTTATAGTAAGAAATGCCTCAGAAGGTGATTGGGGCTTTAGAGTTATAGATTTAGGTGACGATGGTGAGGGTAATACTGTGGCTATTGGTATAGCGGTAAGTCCAAATTAAGGATGTCTTAATTTATTAATAAAAAAGTTGACCCAGCGCAACCTATGATACAACAGGTCGTGCTGGGTTTTTATATTGTAGGACTTGGAGTTGCTTCTAACTTGATACATATAAAAACATCCGCGTTATCCCGTTAAACTCATATCTCCAAACTTTATCCAGCCTTTCTTACGCATATACTCAGAGACCGCTAAGCTAACTACAGCAGGTAGAAGGAAATGCACCAGCGCAACCTGCAAAAGCACTCCCCAGGTAAAGCCCATTGCTGTAAAGGCCCCAAACTGCCCTACTAGCCCAGAGGTCCCCATACCGGCGCTTTCTGGGACATTTTCCATGCCAAAAACCGCGGCGGATACGGCCCCCGCAATGGCACTGGCTACTATTGGTGGTATCCATATTCGCGGGTTTTTGATGATGTTTGGGAGTTGCAGCATAGATGTGCCCAAGCCCTGAGAAACCAGCCCGTTAAGTTTGTTTTCTCTATAGCTACTCACGGCAAAGCCCACCATGTTAGCGGCACAGCCAGCTACAGCCGCCCCGGCTGCTATGCCCGAAAGCCCCAAGGTTATGCTTAGGGCCGCACTGGAAATAGGCCCGGTTAGCGCCATACCCATCACTACAGACACTATCGCGCCCATAAGTGCCGGCATAAGCTCTGTAGCCCACATAATAAAACTGCCTACTGCCTGCATAAAGCCATCTATTGCCGGGCCGATGGCCCTTGCAACGCCCATGCCTGCCATAAGCGTAACCACAGGCGTGACAATAATATCCACTTTGGTCTCCTTGGAAACCAACTTCCCAAGCTCTGCGCCAACAAGCGCCGCAACAAAAGCCCCTGCCGGCCCGCCTAAATAATTGCCTACAAACCCTGTAGCCGCCGACGCAAACAAAACAAGCGGAGGCGATTTTAGACCAAAGGCTACCGCCATACCAATGGCATACCCTGTAGCACCCCTTGCCCAAGTCCCCATGTCGGCTATAAAGCCAAGGCCTGCGCGCGTGCCAATCTCATATAAAATCAACCCGATAATAAGCGACGAAAAAAGCCCTAAAGTCATGGCGCCCATAGCCTCTATGCCGTAACGTTTTAGGGAGATAACTATATCTTTCTTCTGTAAAAATTCCTTTACTTTCATAATCTATCACTCCGTAAATTAATATTAAAGCAATAAAATTTGCTTATGCAACCGTTAATAAATTTGCCTGTCTATGTTAATGGGAGGTTTTGATGATTTGGCGCATAATTGCCGCGCCAAACCGCCATCGCCTCCTATGAACACAGCTTCTTAGAAAAAGGGCAGACTTAGTCCAAATTTCCTTGACTATTCCTGTGAGTATAATATACTCAAACGAAGAGAGCTGCAATCATACGCAAGCAGCAATTTTGTTTCACATCGTTAGACTTAATTTCCTTAGGAGGGACCTATGCAATCTAAAACCAAGACCGAATTGGGTACAATCGGTATAGAAAACGAAGTAATAGCCCGCATAGCCGGTACCGTAGCCATGGAATGCTATGGTGTGGTAGGCATGGCCGCAAGGAGTATCCGCGACGGCTTAGTGGGATTGTTAAAAATGGAAAGCCTCTCCAAAGGCGTACGCCTGCAAACCCATGAAGAAGGCGACATATCCATTAGCCTGCATATTATCGTGGAATACGGCACAAACATTGTAGCCATTGCTCAAACCCTTATGGATAATATACGTTATAACATTCAAGATACCGTAGGATTAACCGTACGTGAAGTGAATATATACATTGAGAGCGTACGCGTTTAGTATATACGATAAGGAGGGCTATGCCCCATTCATAGGAGGTTTTACTTTGGGATTAATAAGTATAGATGGCAATATTCTAAGAAAGATGATAATAGGCGGCGCCAACGAAGTAACCAGAAATATGGCAAACCTCAACGCCCTTAATGTTTTCCCGGTGCCGGATGGCGATACAGGCACTAATATGTCGCATACAATAATGGCAGCGGCAAAAGAGGTGTACAAGTTAAGTACCCCAAGCGTCGCCGATGTTGCCAAAGCCGCAAGCAGCGGGGCATTAAGGGGTGCAAGAGGTAACTCCGGCGTTATCACATCCCAGCTTTTTAGAGGATTTGCTAAGGGCCTGGAAGGCAAAACCACAGCCACTGCGGAAGACTTGGCAGAAGCCCTTGCGCGCTCATCCGAGATGGCATACAAGGCCGTGATGAAGCCCAAGGAAGGCACTATGCTAACCATAGCGCGTTCTTTTAGCGAGGCCGCTCACGAAATCGCTTTTGATGAAGAAGATATAGCCCTATGTCTCAAATTCGTGATAGAGCGGGGCGACATAACCCTTGCCAAGACTCCGGAAATGCTGCCGGTACTAAAGCAGGCCGGTGTTGTGGACTCTGGTGGTATGGGGCTGGTGCTCCTATTAAAAGGCGCCCTTGCCGCGATGGATATCCAGGGAGATATCGAGATTTTGGAAAAACCCTCCGAGACAGGCGAAGGCGCGGCGCAGATGGCATTTGATACAGATGATATAAAATTTGTATATTGTACAGAATTTTTGGTAGAGCTGGATAAAGAGCCAAAGCCTGGCCGCTCAGAAAGCGCGGAGCAAATACTACGCAATTACTTGCCTACCATTGGCGATTCTGTAGTGGTTATAGAAGACGAGGGTCTGGTAAAGGTTCATGTCCATACAAACAACCCCGGTAAGGCATTAGAAAAAGCGCTTCAATTTGGCGCGCTTAACAATATCAAAATAGATAATCAAAAAGCCCAACATAAAGGAATTTTAGATTTTTCTGAGTCCACATCTGGGCCGCCCAAGCCACTGGGGATTGTGGCTGTAGTGACGGGGGCCGGGTTAAAGGAGCTGTTTACAGGCCTTGGGGCCGATGTTGTAATAGACGGCGGCCAAAGCATGAACCCAAGCACAGAGGATATTGCACAGGCAATAAACCGCGTTAATGCCGAGCATGTGATTGTTTTGCCCAACAATAAAAATATCATCCTTACGGCACAGCAAGCAGCAGAGCTTGTGACCGACAAAGATGTGCATGTACTGCCCACAATGTCTGTGCCCCAAGGGGTCGCATGCGTTATGTATAACTCTGACACGATTAGCCTTGAAGATAATCTTAGAGCCTTAAAAGAGAGCATGGCGGCTGTACATTCTGGTCAAATTACAGAGGCCGTACGAGATACCGTGCTTGACGGGCGAGAGATTAAAGCCGGGGATACCTTATGTTTGTATGACGGTGATATTGCCTTGGTGGAAAAGGGCATTAAGCAGGGGGCACTGGCGCTGGCAGACCATATGCTTAGCTTTGGCGGCGATATTATGACGGTCTATGCCGGTGAAGGCATAACTATCGAAGAAGCCGAGGAATTGGCCCAACACGTAAGGGATGCGCACCCGGATTGCGAAGTAGAGGTTTATGACGGGAAACAGCCACTTTATAGTTATATACTTTCGGTTGAGTAAAATTGATGATTTTGTGAAAGGGTTGGTAAGCGTGAAACGCTGCACTGTTAATGTTATATGGGATGCAGAGGCCGAAATATGGTATACCCAATCGGATGATATACCTGGGCTTGTATTGGAATCTCATTATTTTGAACTTTTGCTTTCAGAATATAAAAATGAAGCAGCATATATGCTGGAAGCAAATTGCAACTATAAAGGACCCTTTGAACTATCATTTGAAACAAAGCGTATCGAATATGTTGAAGAAGCAAGCTAATGGCTGATTATGGGGATGATGTACGTCGCTTGCTGTCAAGTAATGGTTATATCAAATTATCGAAGCGCGGTAAAGGAAGCCACTCCATGTGGCATAATAAAGCAAAAAATATAACGGTTACGGTTAAGGATAAAGTAAAAAGCCGCCACTCAGCCAACGAGGTGTTAAAGGATGCTAAAGTGAATCATAAGTTTTGAGAGTAATAAGTTTTTTTGCGTTGACTATTAGCATTGATAAATGTGTTTTGGCTTCATGGATGTTTATTTGTATCATGGTAATCCTCCTGCATAGCATCAAGTAAACTAAGTTATGAGGCTTAGTTTAGGGGGTGTAGATAAAAAATCAAGGATTTTTGTGGTAAACCATCCATGATATAGCAAATTGCGTGCAAATGACGTGTAAAGATGTGTTAGTCATTACTTGCTCAAATAAAGAACAAATTGATTATGTTATCACCAACAATGTTGAATTTTTGAAAGTTATGTCTGCGTAGCCTCGAGTTGTCACTGTTAGTCATTTTCTTGATGAAATTTGGGGTAGATAAATAAAGGGCTGGAGCGCTTTTGTCAAAATCATCAATACATTTAGGTGAGATATCGAGGCGCAAACAGGATACTATTTGTTGATGCAGACAAAGTTTTTTTTTGGTTTGATGATAATGATAAATGTTGATATGTGCATGAATAAGGTACATAGTGTTATTGCAAAGAGGTACTCAAATGCGAAACAATCTTATTTTGTGGTATATAAACCAAACAAAAGTGGAGGTTATAGGGTATATTTTCCTGATCTGCCTGGTTGCATATCAGGCGGAGATGATTTTGTTATGCAGACTATTATTTGCGTGAAATTGATATCCTGGGGATAGGATTATAAGGTAAGCTATATGCCAGCTTCTCCGTCCCCTATGGTATCTTGATAGAATTTTGTGTAGATAAATAAAGGGCTAGAGCGCTTTTGGCAAAATCATCAATTCATTTAGGCTAAAAATTAGAGCGCAAATAGGCCATGTATCAACACTATTTTCTGTGGTATTTCTGCTAATCCTTGTGATTTTGCTGATGGGGGCATAAAGGCAATGCTTCCAGAGGCATTGTTATACCTGATTGCCCAATGTAGATGCCAATGTTTGTTGATTTTATGTTATCGCTTTACATAACATATCAAATATAAAACGCACCAGCTATCATAAATTGCGATAGCTGGTGCGTTTTGTTGTTGCCATGGAGCAGCGATAAATAACAATAGTTGAGTAGATTATCTCATGGTTACAGATGTCTAAATATAACCGATTCTATCACAAATTATCACGCCACCATGTATGATAAAAGTATGTGAATTGGCAACATTGCAATCTCGTGAGGATCCGAAGGAGTTTCTTGTATTGTTGGAAATCTCACCGCCATACATAGTGAAATATCCTCGATTGTATACACCACCACCATCATATCTGAGATTTGCGAAAATGGAATTTCCTGTGATTTTGCCGTCATGCATTGTGAAATTTCCTGCATTTAGCACGCCGCCGCCGCGACCACCAGGAGTGTTGCCTGCGCGTTGATTGCTTGTGTTGCCAGAAATTTCACCACCATACATAGTGAAAATGCCACAATGGCTGTTGTATATACCTCCACCGCCACGGGTAGTATTTACAGAGCCGTCTACCCAGTTCCCTGTAATTTTTCCTCCATTCATGATGAAAACACCACTGCCAGACACGCTAGGAAGCGAATTTATTACACCACCACCGCCGTTTCTTCCGGCAGAGTTTCCTGAAATTTCGCCGCCATTCATGATGAAAGTCCCAGAAGCGTTGGATACGCCGCCGCCACCTGCCCAATTGTTTCTATTTCCGGCAATTAAGCCGTTATACATGGTAACAATTCCATGGACATTGCTTACACCGCCACCGCCGCCAACGCCGCCTCCGGAACTTGTGTGCGATTGCTCTGCGCTATTCCCGATAATTTTACCTCCGTGCATGGTAAATGTTGCATTAACACCATTATTAAGAACACCGCCACCACCGGCACTAGCAAAATTGTTGTAAATAGTACCGCCATACATAACGAAGGTTCCGTTGTTGTTGCGTACCCCGCCGCCTGACGTCGCATTGTTGTCGCGAATATAGCCACCATACATGATGAAATATCCTCTATTATCAACTCCACCAAGACTATAGCGTATTATTCCGCCTCTCATCGTAAAGCGCCCATGAGTATCCCCATTTATACCGCTGCCATTTATCAATACTGCACCCGCGCGTTCAATAACACTGCCTGAATCCATAATAAACTCGCCACCGCTGTTAACATGCACACCACCTCCAAAGAGTGTAATGCCCTGACATAATGTAAGATTGCTGTTAGCATTTACAGTAAAATGATGCTGTCTTAAGTTAAGCTGTGTCAATGTTCGTACATAGGCAGTTCCTTCTGCTGTATTAGAGCTTACTAGCGTGATGTGGCGGTTTGCCGGTATCTCAATAACATTACCGGGTATGCCATCCGGTGCAGCGAAGCTACTGCCGATTTTTATAGTTGTAGGAATCCCTTCAGGAGCGGCATTAATAATATCCCGTAATTGAACCCAAGAATTAACATATCCTGTAACCCCAGTAATGGCAGTCCCAGAAACTCCTGTATCAATGATAGAAGTAGCTCGCACAGTCAATGTAGTCGCGGACTCATCCCCGGCAACTGTTAACACCCCATCGGCAGATATAGCTGTTCCAGGATTAACACTGCCTTCTATGGCCCAAGTAACGGCTTGTCCGGCTTGCCCAGGATTATTTATTCCTTCTACAAGAGCTGTAAAACTTCGGCTACCGCCCAGCTGCACATATGATGTAGGTGGTGATACAGTCACACCAGTAATCGTGGGGGCATCGGCTAGATGAGGTAGTAGGTTTAGTCTGCCATTGTGTGGGCCTAAAACTTGTATAGGGATGTTGCGTTCTATTGTAGTGCCATCGCCAAGTTGACCCCTACGATTACTTCCCCAAGCCCATACAAAGCCATCGTATCTAACCGCTATACTATGGCTGCCATTACTGGCAGAGATATGCATCACATTATCGATCCCTTGTATTTGCATAGGAGCCCACACGGTAGGAGGGTTGTGTGTATCTCCAACACCTATTTCGCCAGACCGATTTTGCCCCCATCCCCAAACAGCTCCATCACTTCCTAATGCAAGGTTATGGAGTCTGCCAGCAGAAATAGCGGTTATACCACTAAGCCCATGCACTTGTGTGGGGCTGGGCCTATTTGAGCCAAAGCGGCATACTTGGCCGACATTATTTCTTCCCCAAGCCCAAACAGTACCATCACTTCTTAGCGCTATGCTATGCTCGTGTCCTGCATCAATTGCTATTACATTGTTTAGGCCATGAACTTGTACGAGGCCGCCTGAAGTCGTTCCATTTCCCAGCTGACCCCAATGATTACTCCCCCAAGCCCAAACTGTCCCGTCATGTCTTAATGCTAAGTTATGATTGCCTCCCGCAGCAATAGCAATAACATTGTCCAAGTCTTCAAGTTGTACAGGGGTTTGCGGACTATTAACATAGTGTCCTCCCCAGCTCCAAATGGTTCCGTCACTCTTTAGTGCAATTGTTTGAGCCTGCCCTTGTGCAATTGATATAACATTATCTAAATCAACGAGCTGCACGGGGTTAGGGACATTCCACCCCCAACTCCATATAGTTCCATCGCTTTTTAGTATAATGGAGCTGCTAGCAGTCCCTATTACTTGCACTACATCGTAAAGGTTTTGTACTTGCATAGGCATATAGCGGAAAGTGTCGAAGACTTGGATCCCATCTCCTAACTGTCCGGAAGAGCTACATCCCCATGCCCAAACAGTTCCATCATACCTTAGCGCCAATGTATGATGATACCCGCTAACCATTGGGCTTGTTGTTGGCATGGGTATAGGGGTAGGCCCGGACACCTCTAAAACTGTAATAACAGCAGTCCCAGAGACCCCAGTGTTAGCAACTGAAGTAGCACGTACAGTCAAGGAAGTAGCAACTTCATCACTAGCAATAGTAAGCACCCCGTCAGAAGATATAACCGTCCCAGGGTTAACACTGCCTTCTACTGTCCATGTAACAGCCTGTGGAGGGTTGCCGGTTCCTAAAACAGTTGCGTTAAGGGTAAGTGTCCCATCTTGTGTAACAGAAGCTGTTGACGGTGACACAGTAACTCCGCTAACCGTAAAATCAGCTATCGCCCAGCGGGCATAAATCCGGGTAGTAGGGTTATTGGGCATGTTTGAATCATTAGTAAGGGGCTGAGAAAACCAAGCATTTAAATACCATCCGGCAAAAGTATATCCAACCCGTGTCGGGTTAGCAGGGAAGTACCGTGCTTGGGTTATAGGCGTAAACGCAATAACACTTATCGCGTCAAGACTTTCTGGGGTTGTTGGGTTGGTAGCCGTACCACCCAACACAAAATGCAACTGCCTAATAGTTACCAAAAATCCGGCACTATAGCTTATATCGAAATTATTAAACCCTTGCGTAAAAGGATATGTCCATTGTGTCCCGTGGATATGCGAAGCGTACACTGCATCATCCATCGAATGACGAGTTTGTGCGCCGGTACCGCTGGGGGTTGTATTGTATGCAAATACTGTATCCGCCCCCACAGTTAAACGGCCTGCACGTAATGCAGCCATCCCTATCCCAATACCGCTACCACTATTGGCAACATTGCCGGAAATTGTTCCGCTTTCCATGTTAAAAGTGGAAACGCCAAGTACTGCTACCCCACCACCGCCGCCTGCACCAGTGTTGTTGCTGATAGTGCCACCGCGCATAATAAAAGGTGCATTAATATTATTATCACCGCTGGCAGTAACGCCTCCACCCCAGCCGTTGGTACTGTTGTTGGTTATAACACCGTTTTCCATGATAAAAGTTGCGCTAGTCATATTTAGTACGCCGCCACCGGTGCCGTTATTGCCAGGGACACCTAGTGCAGAGTTGCCAGATATTATGCCATCATACATAGTAAATACAGTGCCAGCAACCATGTTGGTTACTCCACCACCAATGGATGCTGTGTTATTGGAAATTATGCCATCCTTCATGTTAAAAATTGCTATATTACTTACGCCGCCGCCGCCGTTTACGCCTGTAGCTGTGTTGTAGGAAATTGTGCCGCCTTCCATTGTAAATACACCGGGAATACGCACGTCATCAACATTAAGCACAACATTTCTAACCCCTCCGGCAGCTATTCCGGTATTACCAGAAATAGTACCGCCTCGCATAGTAAAAGTAGCAAGGTTAAATACACCGCCTGCTGCATCACCAATAGCGGTGTTATTGATTACATCACCGCCATCCATGATAAAAATGTTGTAATTACGCACAGCACCACGATTATGCCCGCTAATAGTGCCGCGTGTTAGCGTCAGGTGTCCACGCCACCGTACTATAATACCGTTACCTATTGTACCTGGCACACGTGTTATACCAACATCTTCAAGTACCAAGTAGGTGTTATGCGCACTGGACATTGTTGTACCAATTTCAATGGCGGCAAAATTACCACCGGCGCTGATATAGCGCGTAACTCCGCCGGCACCTCGCAAGATTACGTTTGCCCCGCTTGGAATCATGAGCGGTTCAAGGCGCTCGGTAAGCGTGATATCTTGGGTAAGGTAGATAATTGTAGGCTCACTGCCAACTGCTGCATTTACTTCTGCCCTAAGCGCTGCCTCTGGAGATAATGATGTAATATTATTCCCGCCAAGATACACGCTAAAGGTAATAGTACCCCCAGCCACACCAACATTGTAAATCTCAATCCCGGTGTTATACCCTTCCTGAGTATATATAATCCCGTAATATCCCGTACCCTGCGCATCGCCAAAACTGGTACGGCCGCTGTTAGCCGATAACGAAGCACGTGCGACATCACCAAGCGCCACATTCCTTGCCGTGGTGCCGGGCCTGAAGATATACACTTCATCCCTAAAGCCCGTATACCCACCCTGGAAAGCCGGGTCACCGGATCTGGCGTTGCCTCTAAAACCGGTGTTTATCCTCGTGATAACAAGCCCCGCCCGATAATCGCCAGATGCCGCCGCCAGGAAGTTATCATAGGCAGTAGGGTTAAGGCTGCTTCTGTACTCAAGCAGAATAAACTCGTTGGGTCTGCCCTGCACGGGGATTACATATGCCGTGGTCTGGTTGGGAGTCCCCAATGGGTGCAGGGTAAATGTCCCGCTGTCAGTTATCTGAACAGGCGGGTCACCCCAGCCGATATATCTGCGCATTACAAGTGTATTAGAAAATTGAAAAAGAATATCGCTATTGCTAGCCATGATGTCCCAATGGCTCACAGGCCTCCCAATATCGCCGGCCGGCCTTGTAGGGCTTGCGTATCTATAGAAATCCGGCATACCAAAGATATGAAGCTGCTCATGGACGATTATGCTGCTAGACAGAAGCGAATACGTAGGAGAATCCACCCCCAGCATAAGCAAGCTGTAGTCATTAACAGTCACACCATTAAGAGTTGCAGGAGAAAGATGCAAAGTCCATCTATGAGGCCACAAGAAGCTACCCCAACCCACCGGGTTGCCGGTGAGTATGAAAGTAACGCTATCGACATGTAATGGCAAAAGATTGTCAAGTACCAAGCCGTTAAGAAGAGTACTGCCATCTATGGCTTGTACGGCTCTGGCCAAGAGCTGCTGACCACGGATATGCCCTTCGGTTGTGTTGGGAGCATCAAGAACATCAATCCTGGCAGGATTATAGCCAATAGTATTACTAACCGCGTTAAAAGGCATAAAATAACCCCTCGGCTGGGGGTCTTGATACATAATGATTGTGCTATTGTTCATGCCCACAAGGGTGGAGTTAAGAGTAAGTAATCCCCCAGAAGCGGCATGCATATAGCTTCTTAGTGATGATTGAGGTGCGTTAAATCTATTTTCGATGACCCCGGAAAGGGAAGGCGTAATTGAAGGGTCAGGGTCGCAAGCAAAAGTGATTAAAATAACAATATTTTCGACTGTACCGCTGATAGGGGTAGCGCGCATCATGCCAAGCCCAGCGCCGGCCGGCTCGAAACCGATGTATCCACCGTCAAGGGGAGTGACATCCACAGGCATATCCATGTCGCGTATAAGATGAGAGTTACGAGAGAAATCGATATCAGAAGTAGTAATACCGTGATTAGAAATAGGCTGAACCATACGCGCCAAGCTATTGGCATCATAGAATCTGCCATCATTAACAGCTACCCGGTTTGAAGCGGTAAGTACGCCGTTAGCGTCAAGCATGGCGTAAACCCAAAAGCCGGTTTCTGGATGTTGCAAGATAACCCGGCCTTCGCTGTCATGGAGGTAGTTGAAGAACTCGTCGCCGCTTACGAAGGCGTCTAAGGTAGTGCCGTCGGGCTGAGTAACCGTAACCGGCGCGTTTAAAAGTGGTGCTGCCAGTACACTTGCCGTCATGGCGGTAAACAGAAGGATTATTACTGACATGGTAGCAAGGATCAACTTAGATATTGCTCTGTTTTGTCCATTAATCATAAATCTGCTCCTCCTTTGAGCTGCACTAGTTTGAGATGGTTTCACTGTCACAAAAAGTGTAATCGCCTCCTTTGTTTGTGCATTTTGAATAAGATTTGCTTGCTCAGTCTGTAATTTTGTCATATCCTACTGGATTATGACATGTTTTGCAAGAGGGCAGTAGCAAATTTCGACTTTATTATATAATGCTTTCCATATGGCTATTTCAACCAAACAAATAAGGGCTGTTCTGCAAATAGGTTCATTTACAAAACAGCCCCGCTGATTACGTTTGTTATCTCCGTTGAATAATAGGTTTGTATAGATGCAAATAAGCAAATGTATTAAGCCTTCAAAATGTCCTCCAATTGCTGTATCAGTAAGGGTGTGTGATCAATTATAGCTTCATATACAATTGTCATGTCAATATCACCGTATGAATGAAATACCCTGTTACGTATTCCTATCACAGCACTCCATAATATGTTTGGATACGCGTCTCGAACTTCATCACTGACAGCATTTGCATTTTCTCCAACTTGCCCAATTGCATATAAAATCATATCTTGCAAATCGTCGCTTTCAAGAAATTCAGTAATGGAAATTCCTAAAGTTCGTCGTTTAATGCGTTTAGAAAATTCAAGCATCCGTGATAAAAGGGTATAATCTCTATCGCGCATAAATCACAACTCCCTCTTGCGTTATTTCATTATACATAGGCGAGTTTATCTTAATCTCACGTTGTTCATATATGTCAGATTCAATTGGTAATGCCTTTGTCAATTTGGAAGTTAACACAAAAAAGTCAATACCTGTCAATTGCCCATCGCTATCGATAACCATATCAATATCACTGCTAGGGGTGTTTGTCCCCTTGGCATACGACCCAAAGAGAGTTACCCGCTTAACAGGGCTTGGCTCAATGATAGGCGTAATTACTCTTGTTATTTCATCAATTGAGATCATTGGACATTTCCTTTGTCTATTTTCTATGGGTAGGTATAAGTAAGTATATCCCTCCCAGCATTAATTGCAGTATAACATAAACAAGATGCAAAAAGGGATGCATTATGCATCCCTTTTTGCTTTCAGCGATTATTATTACTTATTTTGGCAATAGGCTCAAATTATTCCGCAGCAATCAACCTCCGGCGCTTACGGTCAACGACAAATATAGCACCGCACATAGCCAAGAGTATCATCATTGTCCCTGCCACAACAACCCCAAGCATACCGCTACCTGTACCACCGGTAAGCGGGAGCTCAAAATCGGGATGGTTCATGATTAGATAGGTTTCGTCATACGTAAGGCAAGGTGCAATTGACGGTAAAAATGCTGGTTGTATAGGTGTAATTTGAAGCGATGCGTGCTGTGTCGTGGGGTAGTCTGCGCTTATAGCTCTTAGGCGCCACTGGCCAAGGGGTGCGGCATGCCCGGGAGGCGGTACAGTCTCATGCAGTTGGAAGTAAGCATCCGGATATATACGCATTGCCATCGCTGTAAGCGCGGTACTTTCATGGGTAGAAACCACTGTCCACTGGTTTGCCGCCGGGCCTATCATGTCCTGGGTAACAAATACAGCGGGAGGCGTGGTTGTACCGTTATATCTTAACAATACAAACCGGGCGCCCGCTAAGCGGACATTGTTAGCGTTTATTTTCCAAAAATCGAACTCGTATGGCACGTTGGTTATAAGCAGCCTGCGGCCTTCTAGTGCGCCTCCGGTGTCTGGGACAATGACTGTGATAGGAGTGGGTACAGCACCGTTGACAGCATAAGTTGGCATGGTCACGGCGTTGGGCTTTGAAATAACCCAATTCCCGTGTAGCGGTAGCCGGTGCCTTGCTGGTGCTACAACTTCCCTTAGTCTAAACAAGTCATTAGCTGCTGCATTAAACGGCAATTCAAGCAAGGGGTCGAAGGCCGTCCCGCCTATATGCAACCTTCCATCAACACCGGTAACCAGATACTGTGGTGCGGGTAGTGGTGCTACCGGAGGTATAATCTGCTGCCAGCTATGCTCGCCTGGGGCGCCGCCTTGTACGGGCAACCAGCGGTCAAGTACAAACCCTGCACCCTCTAGCGGTACGCGGGCAAAGGGATGGACATCTGTGGCTACTGTGTCTGTGCTTGTTTTGAAAAACTCCAAGTTTAAGCTCCATACGGCTTGGAAGAAGAATTCATAATGGTTGGCTACGAGCGCTTCTATATCCGTATTTTGCCATAATGGCGGTAGCGGTGCGCCTGGTGCAACGAGTGTCCCGTCTGCGTTAAGGGGGGCGCCTGCGGCGTTAACTCTACGCCAGCCGCCGAAGTGCAAACCCGGGTCGCCGCCAGCCGGATATAAGACTTGGGTCACAACCGGTATACGCTGGTCTGCAGGGTTTTGCATTAGTGTAGTGTCCTCCGCAAAGGTGCGGGTAATTGTGGAAGTACCGCCGTCCAATCGGCCACGGGCATGGCCCGGATGGAAGGTTATACTAGCACGCCATTCGTGCATAAGCACTGTGCGCCCCGTTATACCGCGCGGGGTGGTTTGCCCCGGGGCATTGTTTGTAGGGTGGTATATGCGACGGTTGGATACTATACAGCCTGCGTATACGATAGGAACCATGCGGCCATTAACCAAAATTGGGTCGCCGTTTTGGTCAAGCTGAACCGCTACCCAGTTACCGTTGGTTACCCAGTTGCCAGAACGTTCGGGTGGTACACCCGTCGCCGGCTGACCGGGAAGCTCATTACCTGGCGGGTTAACAGAACCGCCCGCGGAATGAACTCTATCAAAAGAGCCGCCCGGGGGTATAATATCTCCAGGGAGTGTGGGATGTGGTATAAACGCACCTGTACCGGGTTGTCCGGGGTGGAATGTTACACCTGCAGTAAATACGGCATAATATCGTCTGGCAGTATGAAGCTCTGCCGCAGGGTTAAGCGATTGAGTCAAATGTGGGGGGATACCAGGTTGACGAGGGTTGGGTACAGGGTACCACCCAGACCACTGTAGGCCCGGCCATATTGCTTCTCCCGGGAGTGCTCCCAAGTGGTTTGTAGGTAAATAGCCGGGGATAGTTATCGGCCAGTTTAGGTTGCCAGTCGCATCAAAATAGGCTGGGTGCATTTGTACCGCAGCACCACCAAGGCCTGGGTCAAATACTATAAATTGCCCCCATACCGCAAATACATTTCTAACTTGGGTAGGGAGTGTCCAAGGCGAACCCGGCCCAGATATCGGGGTATCGGGGTAGAACCATGCGCCTGAGCCATCGGCGGCAAGATTCCAGCCTAGGAACGTACGATCTGCATCTCTTGGGTTTGAGAATAAATCCCACCAATCGCCATGGCTAACATTTGTCCTTACACCAACTGCATTGGGAATTGTGTCTCGCGGCCAGCCGCCTCTTGGGTTGGGGGCACCCTCTGGGTTGACTAATGAAGGAGCATTCCCTGGCCATGCTGTACTATACAAGACACCTCTATGTGGTTGGTGCGGATGGCGAGCCATACCACCAGGAGGCGAAGGATAATTAGGTGGAAAGAGGGTGCTTTCAAATGTACCATTTTCGCGCAACTGAGTTACTGACCTGTTGGCGGTACCTACCGGAATGCCACCGGCAGAAATGTGGCCGTGGTTATGGTTAAATGTTAGGGTAATACCCCATTGATTATAAACACGCACATAAGGGAAGTGTTCGTTGACAGGATCCCTGAAACTAGACCACTCATCAATCCAAGCTTGAGTAAACCGCGTACCTGCAACATATTGCTGACCATTGTCATGTGTAGGGTTTTGCACGTGATTAAATGCAGTCGCGGTACCAGTGACACCCTGCTGAAGGCTCCCGGTGAGGGATGTAAACTGGTTTCGCGAAAAAGTGCCTGGAAAATTGCCCCAATCAAGGGATTGCCACACCCACCATGTCATTCCAACTTCAGTTGTAGTATTTGTATCTTGCTGTGGCCACCTGTTTGGCTGGTTCATTATTTCTGCGTGGGTAAAACCAATAGGAAAAGTACGGTAAAACTCTTGCCTTAACGGGTTAGTTGCTGGGTTGGTTGCAGTATGCCCATTGCCGTTAAAAATCATATCAAAAGCCGGCGCCCACATAGCATAAAGAGTCCCAGGGTTAGCACAATTGACTCCAAGATTAGGTGTTGCTGCATAATTTAAGGTTGTATTAACCGTCCAAGGCGCATAGGGAAGACTATTTGCTTGAATTATTGGTCGATCCGGGTCTGGATGCCAGCCAACAAATATATACCCGGGTCTTACAGGGTTACGCGGCATTCTTTGGTTGACAGGTCTGGCACCGGCACCAGTTGTATTAATTATAGAAATCCCCGACCTATATCGCCGCGTGATTTCTATCTCATAACGGTCTGAGTAATTAACATTGGCAATAGCCATAAGAGTGGCCGAGGCCGGGGCAGAAGCGTACATACCGGTTGCAGGGTTAAATAATGCAGGATCGGGATTACGATGCGTACCTGCATTTATTATGTTTTGAGTAGTAACTTCCTCACGCAACCCCGGCGATATATTAATATTGCCACATATGCTGACCAAACCTGCTGCCTGCCTGCCCAAAAAGAAACGATTGTTTGGGTTAGTATATGGCCCTACCCAGCCGACGGGGAGGTCTGCTGTGCTATATGGGCGGTGGCTGGGCCAGAACGCAAGCCCATATTGACCTTCGGTGTCGCGGCACGCAAGCTCAGTATTTTCACAGACGTTAAGGTTAAAATTTACATATAAATATTGAACTGGTATGGGTGTAGGTACGGGTGTGTGTATCCGCTGCCAGTGAGCCCACACTGTCCTGCTGCCGTCAACCTGGGTATCGCCGGTAAATTGCACCGCATTATGTGGATTTGTAGTGGGGTAGAGGGGTTGAAGAGAAGAGCCTATGGGCCACTCTCTGTCAGGAACGGGCCTATCCCACCAGCCCATAAACGTCCAGTTTGCCCTGTTCATGTCTGGCGGCATACCGGCAGCAACTGGTTGATGTGCACGAAGCTGTCCGCCTGCGGCCGGTATATTGGCAGAGTCTCTGCGGACACGTCGTCCGGCAGCATTAATTGTGCGGACAGGGGCGTCAGGGAGGATATCACGGTATTGTATTTGGCGGAGTTGGTGATTGCTAGCAGTAATATTGGCAGGAACCTGCCAGTTAGCAGTTCCTTCAAGAGAAAACCCTTGGTTTGCAGGACTGGGACCCCAGTTGGCAGCAGTTGGACTATTGAAGTTTGGATTAAAATGAACCCTGTATACCCAGTTGGCGTATACAGTCATGGATGAGTTCATTGCTACATAATCATAAGTACAAACACCGCTACAAGTCCCAACACACTCTACACAAGTGTATGTATAGATACTGACTATACCTGCCAGCTCGTGCTGAGAGGCTGCAAGGACTTGGTTGTCCGGTACATGCCTGGCTAAACCTGTGGGAAAGCCTATAGGATGAACCGTGAATTCTGAAGTGGCCCATCCGCTACCGGTGGTAATAGCCTCGGCTGCAGTGTGATTGAAGACAATCGACGTCTGTGGAGCAGCTTGAGCTGGTGGGACAAAGCGTTGGCTATTGATGATTACAGGGGAATTGCCTACGAGGGTATTGTCACGCCACGCCCCCGGCGTTGTCCACCAGCCTTCAAGGGTGTATCTCCGTACGTTTTGGTTAGCGGCAGTAACGGTATCTAAAGTAGGTGCCCCCGAGGTCGGATTCCAAGTATCCGTAGCCAGTACAAGCGGTGCGCCGCGAGGCCGAGCTGTTTGTGCTACAAGTTCTCCTCCAACCATTTGACCTATCACGCTCGGAGTTGCATCTGTACCCCTTACAAGGCCGGAGTCTGGGTAAAAGGGGGTCGTAAAGCCAGGAGCGCCTATGGGTATATGGTTAATTGTATCTGAAGGGTCAGCATTGGGTATCCAAGGCCGCTGTATATTCTGTCTAATCCGTTCCGGCGGGGAGTCAACCCCATCGCGCAAAGCAGCTGGGTCAAGGGCATTTCCGGCAGCCACTGATGCACCAAGCCCAGTTGTGGCGTTACCGCCCAGCCCTGAGTCCGCTATACTTCTATTGTGTAATGCGAAGCGATAAAGTCGTTCTGGCTGTAATGCTGTGCCGGGCTGCAACGCCGCGCCGCCTGTAACATCGCCATCGTTTATATCAAACATTACTAAGTGGACAACAGGCCGGGTATATTCCCATCTGGCAAATAATGTTCTGCTCACGTAGACATTCATATTGGTCAAAAAGCGATAAGCTCCACCTGGGAGCGTTTCCAAGTTATCGCCCAATTGTTGGTTATACCAGCCAAGGAATGTAAAGCCGCCAGTCCTTAACGGCGGGTTGGGGAAAGAAACATTAACTTGTGGGCCGGGGAATGCTATGGCTTCGTCAAAACTCCAGCCATAGGGTATAACACGGGGAGCAAAGGTTGCCGGGTTGCCTGGGTCACCTGTAGAAGTCAAAAATACTCCGTTACCGTTCCAGTGTACCGTAACACCCCACACCGCATATACATGCGTTACGTCGTCATCAAAATATGTTGATCCCGTAAGCCATGGGTCGCCACTGCGCCCCAATCCCTGAGGGTCTGTGTCCCATCCCATATGAATAAACCCAGGACGAGTCGGGATTGCTACGGCAGCAGCGGCAAGAGCCGCGTCGCCTAGTGTGCCATTGGATAGAGTTAAAAGTGGGCTAAAGCCAGGCTGGATAACTGTATGGAGACAATTGAAAAAAACCTCACGTCCACCTGAGTTTAAAGGAGTAATACCGATATAACCGCCACTCATCTCAGGGGCAATTGTGCCGTTTAGTTCATCATAGTCATATACAGGGAAATCGCCATGATGCCCACCTTGAGGGACGTCGCCAGGATACCCGCCATACTCGTCGTTTTCGCTTATATATTCGTCTAAATATCCGTCTTCAAATGGGACATCCCCAATATCCAACTCATAATAATCATCTACCACCGGCGGTATAATCACCACAACCACAAATAACCGGGACTCACCGCCCCAGCCTTCAAAAGCCGTAAGGTCTATAACCCCGTCAGCATCAATAAAAAAGTCAATATTTATATTGCTATCGTAGTCGCCAAAGTAAATTTCGTATTCATCATAAACACGATAATCCCACCCATATGGCAGGTTTAATTCTATATCCTCTGTATATATCCCTGGCGGCAGCAATACACGAATATTGCCGTAGCGGTCTTCTACAAGGATGTAAGTAGTATCAGGGGGCCATACGCTTATGTAGCCACTGTCATCCACATCTATGTTGATGATGTTGTCCTCTGTGGCACCGTACGCTTCAGCACTGTACTCTATGGGGTATTCTTCGCTGGCATAGTATCCATACGCGCCGCCATAGTCGATAGCAAATACGGCCACAGTTGCTATCGCAAATAGGGCAAAAACAAGTATCACAAAACGTATTTCGTTTGACCCCATAGCTTTATTTTTCTCATGCTGGTTTTTCATATAGCTCATCCCCTTGACTTTTGAGCGCAACAATAATAGAAACGCAAGCTTAAATGCAATTATACATGCAAAGTCCGCGCCTTCAGTTGGCTATATTATTGTCTTGTTTATATGTATCACTGTAGGCCCATGTAACCCCTACTCGCTTATCATAATAAATCACAGAGATTTGTCAATTGTTTGTCGGAAAATAGAGCACAGGTATTTACTTCCACCATAGATATGTCTAAATAAATACTGTATAACCATGACATAGAGTTGTCATGGATGGTCAAGTATAATGTATATAAACTAAACAGATTATTTCGCCGGCCAAGGAGGCGTGAAATTTATATGAAATTAGACCGCCTGCTGGGCATCCTGACCGTTCTGTTACAAAGCAATCGTGTAACCGCGCCAGAGCTTGCCCAAAAATTTGAAGTTAACCGCCGTACCATAGGGCGGGATGTGGACGCGCTGTGCAGGGCTGGCATCCCGATAGTTACTTATCAGGGTGTGGGAGGTGGCATATCCATTGCCGACGGGTACAAGCTGGACAAAAGCGTTTTAACCAAAGATGAGCTCTCGGGCATTATCGCGGCGCTTAAAGGCATAGGCAGTGTAACGGATGAGCCATGGATTGAAAGAGCTTTAGACAAACTCCATGCCAGCGGAGATACGGTGGTGTCTATGGCCGAGCCGATTATTATAGACCTTGCTTCCTACTATAAAGGCCAGCTGACCGAAAAAATAGAAAAGATAAAACGCGCCATATTTGAACGGCAGGTAGTTGAGTTTGATTATTTTTACGAAAAAGGCGAATCCAGTCGCCGTATTCAGCCGTATTTTATTGCTTTCCAGTGGTCTTCGTGGTATGTGTTCGGCTTTTGCCTTACGCGGCAAGACTGGCGGATGTTTAAGCTCAACCGGCTGTGGAACCTGAATTTAAGCGAAGAAAGTTACACACCTCGGGAAATCCCACCAGAAAGGCGGGAAATGGGTAGTCATTTTACTGACAATATAAAGCTGGAAGCGCTGTTTGACCCTTGTGTGAAGTATAGGCTAATAGAAGCCTACGGGCCGGACTCATATACAGAAACAGAAAACGGGTTGCTTTTCTATTTTGACTTTACAAATCGTGACTTTTTAATAAGCTGGCTGCTGGGTTTTGGGGGCAATGTACAAGTAATAGCGCCATGTGACATTGTTGAAGGGCTTAAAGCCGCCGCAAAAGATATATTGGGGCGTTATTAATAAACAGGGCCGTCTATTGTCTTGTTTGGCATTATATGATATTCAAAAATGGATCATCAGTTTTGATGATATTGATAAAACCGAAAAAGTAATGAAAGGGAATGAACAAAATGGCCAACATGACAAGCATAACCGCCCTGAGTATGGAGCGTCAACATTTGACCCACAAGGCAAGCGAGGCTGAATATATCGCTCTCTACCGCGACTCACAGCCAGGGCTTAATGTATATTGGAATGGCTTTGGCGACCCGCCTAGCCTGACCTACCGCGCCGCGTTTAACGACATAGAATTTAACCGCCGGAGGCAAATGACCCACGCGCTTATAAAAGGCCGCTTTGTAGGCGGCAACCTAGGCTGGATAATGCCGGAGGACTTGGAGTTGTTTGCTGCGGCGTTTGCCAAGCCATTAACCAGGCCAACGCCACGACATGAGGAACTTCTTGCGCTAATCGAGCGCGAGCCGCTAACAATCCAGCAGATGAAAGAAGAGACAGGGATGCTTGTCAAAGAAATTACCCCGGCCCTTCATCGCCTGCAGGAAGCATTCTTGATTTACGAAGACCAGTACGATGGTGAGTGGGATAGGGGATGGCATAAGTTTAGCGATATGTTTCCTGATATTACTCTGGAGAAATACACACGTCACGAGTCACTAAAAATCTTGTTGCGACGGTTTGCATATCGCCTTGTATGCTTCGATGCCAAAATGGCAAAGTCTTTTTATAAGCTGCCTGATAAGGACATTAAAACGGCAATAGCCGCCCTAGTGGAGGATGGGATCCTGGCAGATACCCAATATGGGTATATCTTGAGCGAGGACGTGAGTCTGCTTAAAACATACACAGCAAAACCGCCAAAATCAGTCTTTGCCATGCACCGCAATGATATGTTAGTTAAGGCAAACGAGCATTGGCTAAAAGAAAGGTATACGCATTCTTATCCCGATACTATGTACTATATGTTAATAAACGGCGAGTTTAAGGGTATGGTGGCAGGGAAGTTCCGTTATACACCAGAGGTTGAGGATGTGATGCTTGACCTTGCGCCGGAAGAGGCGGCTGCTTATAAGGATGAGATTTTGCAGGCGGTTCATTGCTTGTGTGGGGAAAATAATGAAATAAGAAAATACATGGGGGGTACAATATAAACGTAGGTATCCAAGCGTGTGTCTTTGTGGGTTGTAGGCGAGAATGCTGGATTTACGATGAACTAGCATTGACCAGTTTTTTGCACTAACTTATAATATCGCTATTGGAGGTGTTAGTGTGAGATGTGTTGTCAAGTTGCTTTGGGATGATGAATCGAGCCGATGGCATTGTGAGTCGGATGATATACCGGGCCTATTACTAGAGTCAAATTCATGCGATGCACTTATTGAGAGGATACGGTTGGCAGCACCGGAGATGCTGGAGCTAAATAGCAATTATTTGGGGCCAATCCAGCTTTCTTTTGAAACGGTACGTGTCGACAGCCTGCAAGAGATGGTATCGTAATGGCTGATTATACGCGGGAAGTAAAAAAGCTATTATCAGATAACGGATGTTACTTTGTTAGGCATGGGAAGGGCGACCATGATATTTGGTACAGCCCAATCTCGAAGCGTAATGTTACTATAGATGGAAAGATACAAAAGCGACACATGGCCAATGCGATAATGAAGCAATCAGGTGTCAATCATAAGTTTTAGCCCTAATTACCAATAGACTTCTTCCGAAGTTACATTTGCGGCCAAAAATCGTAGGTATTAGTGCGTTTTTTGGTCGCTCATTCGGAATTTCGGAAGAAGTCTAATGAATATTTGCAATAGCCCATAGAACATTTGTGGGCTATTTTATGTTCTAAGAAACTGCTTTGTAGTTCCCGTCGGCAAGAGCTGGAGCAAAAGTGGTTATGCCTTTTTTTTATTGGCTGTAACCGTGTACGCATATTTTTCTCAACCCAGCTAAAACTAAGTAATATACAACTACACTATTATTTTGTATGTAATCGTTTATTTATAGGAGAAAACCATGCTAAAACTCAAACCCATAACCGCAGACGACCATCAAGACGACGAAGACAACGACCATCATCAGCCATCGTCACAACCAGAACTCCTGACCCCGCCGCCCAAAACCGGCAATCCCAGGGGTGTCATTCAATTTTTAACAATTATTGGCCAAATCGAGGGCCACATCCTTCTTCCGCCAACCAATAAGGCAACCAAGTACGAACACGTAATCCCACAGCTGGTAATGTGCGCAGAAAACCCGGAAACAGACGGCCTGCTAATACTGCTAAACACGATGGGTGGTGATGTAGAAGCGGGGCTTGCCCTGGCAGAGCTTATCGCGCACTTGGGTAAACCCACAGTTTCGCTAGTGCTTGGCGGAGGGCATTCTATTGGTGTGCCGCTGGCGGTGTCGGCAAGCGTTAGCTTCATAGCACCTTCTGCCACGATGACCATCCACCCTGTGCGCATGAACGGTACCATTGTTGGCGCCCCTCAAACCTACGAATATTTTAACAAAACACAGGATAGGGTAGAGGACTTTATCGTTGCCCATTCTAATATAACTCACGAAAGATTGGCGGCGCTGATGATGGATACTAAGACGCTTGCCCAAGACGTGGGTACTATTCTAATTGGCGAAGAGGCCGTACGGGAGGGCATTATAGACGAAGTAGGTGGCCTGAATGACGCAATGGAGCGGCTATATGATTTGATTGGTAAAACATGATAAAATTCATCTTAAAAAACATGCCTAAAGTCACGTATTTCTGAATCGCATTTTACTTTCGACATAAGATTATTATGGTTCGACAGCTTGCGCATAAGCACGAAAATGTGCATAATATAGAGGTATCCCTACCGCACATCCGGAGGTGCCCTGTGTCAGATGCGAAAGAATATAAGAGCGCGGAAAACAAATTGTTATTGCTGTACTTGATAAACCGCATGGAGTTCCCTATGTCCCGCGCACAGGTTACCGACTTTGTGGATGGTACGGATTTTATGGACTATTTTACCCTTCAGCAGACTTTGGCTGTAATGGTAGAAAGCGGCCATTTAGACGCTACCGAGGAAAATGCCCTGGACAATAGCACCACCCGCTACGCTGTGACCGGTGAGGGTCAAACCACCTTGGAATACTTTGAGAAGCATATCCCCTGGTCTCGCCGCCAGGCAATAGACCG
>Ga0123355_10001724_pt1 | contig 30465 bp, 21 predicted proteins | sample TergutEmb28metaG_3_FD_89872 | JGI IMG/M metagenome (GOLD analysis project Ga0123355, IMG submission 89872) | Embiratermes neotenicus P1 segment gut microbial communities from Petit-Saut dam, French Guiana - Emb289 P1 | ecosystem: Host-associated > Arthropoda: Insects > Digestive system > Gut ... | reverse complement strand
CCAAAATATGGATTTGCAGGAATTTGTGCAGGTCATAGTCGCCGGAGGTGACGGCACGATAAACACATGTGTAAATGCGATGATAAAAAACGGCATAGATTTGCCTATCGCAATATTCCCGTCAGGCACAGCCAATGACTTTGCATACTATTTTGACATACCAGTAAACATAGACAGAGCGGTAGACGTTGCCCTTGGAAACCATTACACTTATGCAGATGTAGGCGTAATGAATGGAAAATACTTTATTAATGTTTCGGCAATGGGAATGATTGTTGATGTGAGTCAAAAAACAGATCCGAACATGAAAAACACGTTAGGCATAATTTCATATTATCTAAAAGGCCTTTCTGAATTTCCGAACTTAAAGCCAGCACTTGTAAAACTCGAGAGCAAAGAATTCACAGGCGAAGAAAGCATGTATTTTATGCTTGTGATGAATGGCAGGTCTGCTGGCGGATTTAAAAGGCTTTCGCCGGAAGCATCGATAAATGATGGACTTTTAGATGTTATGCTGTTTCGTGAAATGCCATTAATAGACCTTGCTCCACTTTTAGTCAAAGTGATGCAAGGAAATCATACTGACAACAAAAACGTTATTCACTTTAGAACTTCAAAATTAAAATTATCGTCAGACGTTGATATATCAACAGATATAGATGGCGAAAAAGGCGAACCGTTCCCAGTGACTTTTGAGGTTCTGCCAAAACGATTGAAAATATTAACATCATATGATGATATGCAAGGAGCAATATGGTAAAAATAACAGAAACAAAAAATTACGATGAATTAAATGACCTTTTCATTAGAAATGAGCTGGAATTTTCGGAAGATGAGCCTGTTTCGACAGATGTAGTGAAAGCTTGGAGGATTGCCGAAGAAGGCACAGCAGGAAAACTTATAGGCGGAATCATGCTTGCAAAGAGGCAAGACAAGTTTATAATCGATGGAATTGCAATAGAACCTGAATACAGAAAATCAAACTACGGAAAGATGCTGCTCGATGAGGCGATAAAAGAAGTTCGCAAGCTTTCAGGAGACAGCCTTTTTCTTGTGGCAAGAGCACCTGATTTCTTTAGAACGCAAAGATTTGTAACTGTGCCAAAAGAAGATGCACCGTTATTTTTTGAGTGCTTTACGTGCCCGCAGTATGGGGATACGTGTCATCCGGAAGTCATGAAATTGGCGCTTTAGGGCTTGTTATTTTTCCGCATAGCGTTGTTGTGCTACATTCATTCGCCACTTGCGTACATTTAAAGTACGCATCTGTCTCATTCATTTGCACGCCTAGCTATGCGAAAAAATTCCGTCGCCCTAATGATTGCAACAATTGTCATAATGATTGCACAATTTGTCATAACGATTACAACAATTGTCCTAATGATTGCACAATTTATATAGCGTAATATGATATTATGTGATATAATTTATAGTTAGCTTTGGATAAATTTACATTAAGAAAGTAAAGCATTGGAGAATAGGATGAAAATAATTTTAGATGGTATGGGTGGCGATAATGCTCCAGCAGCGATAGTAGAGGGTGCAGTGTTAGCCTCACGCATGATGGAACATGAAATTATAATTACAGGTGATGAGGATGCGATACGCAAAGAACTTGCAAATCATAAGTTCGATGCCCATAAAATTTCTATAGAACATGCACCTGACGTTATTACAAACGACGATGCACCAGTTAAGGCGGTTAGAAACAAGAAAAATTCGTCAATGGTAGTTGGAATGGAAATGCTAAAAGAAGAGAGCGGTGATGTCTTTATTTCCGCTGGAAATACGGGGGCACTTATGGCAGGTGGTCTTTTTATACTTGGCAGAATTCGTGGCGTTGACAGACCAGCGATTGCTTCTGTATACCCTATATTAAACGAAGACACAGTATCACTGCTTGTCGATGCAGGTGCAAACTCGGAGTGCAAGCCAAACAACTTACTGGAATTTGCTACGATGGGAAGCATATATATGGAGAAAGTGTTAGGCAAGGAAAACCCAAGAGTAGGGCTTGTTAACATTGGTGCTGAGGAAACAAAAGGCACGACAGTAGTAAAAGCAACTCATGAAATGTTAAAAAGAAGCCACTTGAATTTTGTAGGAAATATTGAAGCACGAGATATCCCAAAAGGAGCTAGTGACGTAATAGTATGTGATGGTTTTGTCGGAAACGTTATTATAAAACTTACAGAAGGACTTGCGTGGAGCATATTCAAACTGGTAAAATCAAAATTTACATCGGGAATTACAGCGAAAATAGGAGCGGCACTGCTTTCGGGAAAATTAAAAGAACTAAAAAAAGAATTTGATTACTCCGAATACGGGGGAGCACCTATCTTGGGAATCAAAAAGCCTGTAATAAAAATGCACGGTTCTTCAAATTCAAATGCCGTCAAAAATACGATTTTGAAAGCGATTCCGTTTGCGGAGCAAGATGTAGTTAGCACAGTAGAAAATACGCTGATTGAAATAAGTGATATAGAGGAGATGCTGATAAGTGAATAGCTTGGAATTTCAAAGCAAAATTGGATATGAATTCAAAGATATAAATCTGCTTGTGAAGGCTTTAACTCATAGTTCGTGTATCAAAGAGAAAAAAGAAAGATGCAACAAGAACAATGAAAGGCTGGAGTTTTTAGGAGATGCGTTTTTTGATGCAATTATAAGCGAAGAACTTTATAGAAGGCTCGAAAAAGTCGAAGAAGGTAAATTGACAAAATTAAGAGCACTTATCGTATGTGAAAAGTCTTTGGCATGTCACGGACATCAAATCGAAATAGGGAAACATCTTTTCCTCGGAAAAGGTGAGGAATGTACAGGCGGCAGAAATAGAGATTCACTAGTTGCGGATGCAGTAGAAGCAGTAATTGGAGCGGTTTTCCTCGATGGAGGATACGAAGCGGCAAGAGATGTAGTTTTGCGGATATTCAAAACAAGGATAGAAGATGCTGTAAGCGACAAGTTAAACAACGATTACAAGACAACACTTCAAGAAAAATTACAAGCAAACGGAGTGACTAAAATTTCATATATAACTGAAAGAGAAGAAGGACCTGACCACGATAAAACTTTCTATATCGCACTTTATTGTTGCGACAAACTGATAGGCAGAGGTCAAGGCAAGAGTAAGAAAGAAGCAGAACAAAAAGCGGCAGAGGAAGCGTTAAAAAGAGGTATAGATAGTTGTATTTCAAAAGAATAGACATGCATGGGTTCAAATCCTTTGCTGAACCTGTAAGTATAGAATTTAATGATGGAATTACTTGTATAGTTGGCCCGAATGGAAGCGGAAAGTCGAATATTAGTGATGCGATTAGATGGGTGCTTGGAGAGCAGAGCCCTAAGATGCTTCGTGGTGGCAAGATGGAAGAAGTTATTTTTGCAGGCACAGCGAATAGAAAATCGCGAGGAATGGCAGAAGTTACGCTTGTTATTGATAACAGTACAGGTGTTTTGGCAATTGATTATAGTGAAGTGGCAATTACAAGAAGAATGTTTCGTTCAGGTGAGAGTGAGTATTCTATAAACAACAACCAATGCAGACTCCGCGATATCAGGGAACTTATTATGGATACAGGCATAGGCGTTGACGGATATTCTTTGATAGGACAAGGCAAGATAGCCGAAATTGTCAGCAACAAGCCTGAAAGTCGTAGACAAGTATTTGAAGAAGCTGCAGGAATTGTAATGTACAGGTCTAAAAAAGCTGACTCGGAGAAAAAGCTAGAGGCGACTAATTTAAACCTTGAAAGAGTAAACGATATAATTTCGGAGCTAGAATCTCGAATCGGCGGGCTAAAAGAAGACAGCGAAAAAGCGACAGAATTTTTAGCGTTAAGAGAGCGTTATAAGGCTCTTGAAATCAACATTACTCTAAAGAATATAGAAAATGTAGAGCTGAAAAATGAATATATTTCGGATGAGATTCAGGAAGCAGCAGGCAGTATAGATGAGATAAAAGACGAAAAGAAAGATATCGACCAAAGTGTAAATGATGCACGAGAAAAAGTAGAAATACTTGATAAGCTTAGCAATGAAACGCAAGGGCGACTTTTGGCAAGTGTTGAGGAAATTAACACTCTTGTCAATAGTAGTCAGCTTTCGGCTGAAAAGCTTTCACAATTTGAGAAGGATGAAGTCAGGCTTACGGAGGAAATATCTGCATTTACTGAAAAACTTTCAAAAGAAGCAGAGGGTGCAGAGGAACTTTTAAACACGAAAAAAGAGATAGAAAGCAAAATGAAGCTACTTCAAGGTGAACTTGAGGCAGCGGTAGATAAATATACAGAAAAAACAAAAAAACTTTCAGATACAGGGCATGAGGCAGATGAGCAAAAGAACGAGATGTTCAGGCTTCACAATGACATAAGTGTCAAGACAGGTGAAGTAAGTAGTCTTGAAAATTTGAAGGAAACTTTAGATAGAAGAAAACAGCAGTTAGTTCTGGAAAAGGAAAATTCGGAGCTTGCAGGTAAAGACATAAAAGAAAATGCGGCAAAAGCACAGACTGAAATTGCAGAAATAAAAAGCAATCTTAACAAGTATGCCGAGGAAAAAGACAAATTAAAGATAAAGTACAACGAATCTATAGTAAATGAAAAAGTTGTTTCAAGAGAGCTTGAGGAGTTTAAAATTTCACTTGGTCAACTTTCTTCGAGGAAAAAGACAATCGAGGAAATGGAAAGCAACTATGAAGGATATAATGGTGCTGTAAAGTTCATCATGAAGTCAAATCTCAAGGGAGTTAATGGGGTAGTTGCGGAGCTGATAGCTGTTTCGGAGGGTTTTGAAGTTGCTATCGAAACAGCACTTGGAGCTACGCTCCAAAACATCGTCTGTGAAGACGATGCATCAGCGAAAAATGCAGTCAGAGTGCTTAAAGAAAACAAGGCGGGCAGACTTACATTCCTTCCGATAGATTCGATAAAAGCATTTCCACGTCAAGATAAAGGTTTTGGAAGCGAAAAAGGATTTAAAGGGTTTGGCGTTGATTGTATTTCTTTTGATGCGAAGTACAAAGATGTCATGGAATACCTTCTTGGAAGGACGCTTGTCGTAGAAACACTTGACGATGCTGTAAGACTTTCAAAAGTAGCACCTGTTAACTTTAGAATTGTTACTTTGTCAGGCGAAATCGTAAGCGGCAGTGGGGCGATTACAGGCGGAGCATATAGAAACAATACAGCAAATCTCCTTGAAAGAAAGAGCGAGATTACAAAGCTTGACAGCAAAATCGAAGAAATACAAAAGGCGAAGCTTTCACATACACAAAAGCTTGAAGGTTTAAGAACTTTTATAGAAAATGCAGCAGGTGAAATTTCTGACGTTGATGGAAAATACAGAACTTGTGAAGTTGAACTTGTGAAAAAAGAAAATGAATTAAACGTAGCTCAAAGTGCAATTTCTGACTTTGAAAACAATATAAACAAGTGGCAAAAAGAGCTTGAAAGCATACAAAGCGAGCAGGAAAATTCAGCGAAGATGATTGCCGAGCTTGAAGCATCTAAAGAATCATCAAAAGCGAGAATTGCCGAGATTGAAACAGCTCTCGAAAGATTGCTATCAGAATATGATTCGATGAAAACAGGCATGGAAGAAGTAAACGAAGAAATCACAAAAGCTCGTATAGCTGTTTCTTCATGCGAAGGCGAAAAGATAAATATCGACTCGCTACTATTTAGAGTTCAAAGTGCGATAGATGAAGTCGAGGGAGAGAAAAAGAAAAGAGAAACAGAGCTTGCGAGAATATTAGAAGAAAGAAATAATCTTCTTTCTGGTGGAGAAGGCTCAGCATCTGACCTTGCTCAAAAAGAAGAAGAAAAAGCGTCTATAGAAAAATACCTTGAAGAATTAACAGAGGAAAAAGCAGAAACGATGCGAATTTTAACAGAGAGCACAAAACAAAAAGATGCTCTCGATGAAAGCCTTGCAGCACTGCAAACACAAAAATATGAGCTTGAAATTAAAAAGGCAAAGAACGAAACACAGCTTGAAAATTACAAAGATAAACTGTGGGAAGAATTTGAGTTTTCATACGTTCAGGCGATAGAATTCAAGAAAAAAGACTTTGCTATGCCGGCGGCAGTTAGAGAAAGCAGAGAGATTAAGAACAAGATAAAAGAGCTAGGCGAAGTAAATGTAGGTGCAATCAAGGAGTATGAAACTGTCGGAGAAAGATATGAATTTCTGACTAGCCAGAGGGCAGATATCCTTGAAGCAATGGACAGTTTAAAGCAGATAATTGACGACATGGATAAGACCATAACAGAGAAATTTAAAGAGAGCTTCGACAAAGTAGTTGCGAACTTCTCGGATATTTTCACAGCACTTTTTGGCGGAGGATATGCGGAGTTAAGGCTTGAAGATGAAACAAAACCGCTAGAGTCAGGCATCGAGATTATCGCACAGCCACCAGGCAAGAAATTGCAAAACATCAACCTCATGTCAGGTGGAGAAAAGACAATGACAGCAATAGCGATGATGTTTGCGGTACTAAAGACAAAGCCGACACCGTTTTGTATATTAGATGAAATAGAGGCGGCACTAGACGATGCCAATATAGACAGGTTTGCACAGTACCTAAAGAGCTTTGAAGGAATTCAGTTTGCACTTGTAACACATCAGAAGGCGACAATGGAACATGCAGATGTGCTTTATGGAGTTACGATGCCAGAGCAGGGGATATCGAAGGTGATTTCATTAAAAGTCGGCGACGATTTCGAAATGTAGGGTGACTTGTTATTTTTCCGCATTTTGGAACCATAAAGCCGAATTCCGTGTCCTCACGTACTATTAGAGTACGCTCCGGTACGAAATTCGTCTTTAGAACCACAAACTGCGAAAAAATTCCTGCGTCCTATTGATTTGATAAAGGAGTGAATTTTATATGATTTTTGAGAAAAAGAAGTCGTTTTTTGGGCGAATGTCGGAAAGACTTGTCGATGCCATTTTATCTCGTCCAACTATAGATGAAGAATTCATGGAAGAATTAGAAGAAATTCTAATTACGTCCGACATAGGCATGGACACCACTATGAAAATAGTCGAAACGCTTAGAGAAGACGTAAAAGATATGGAGCTTCATTCACCTGATGAAGTCAAAAACCAGCTAAAGGTAATAATTAAAAATGTTATAGACAAAGGCGAAAAACACAAGCTAACGCAGAAAACGCCACTTGTTATTTTAGTAGTTGGCGTTAATGGAGCAGGCAAAACTACGTCTATCGGAAAAATCGCACACAACCTGAAACAAGAGGGCAAAAGCGTGTTACTTGCGGCTGCTGATACTTTTAGGGCTGCAGCAGGAGAACAGCTTGCAATCTGGGGAGATAGAGTAGGCGTAAATGTGATAAAGCATCAAGAAGGTGCAGATCCGTCAGCAGTAATATTTGATGCGATTCAGTCAGCAAAAGCTAAGTCGATAGATGTTTTAATATGTGACACCGCAGGTAGGCTTCAAACTAAAAAGAATCTTATGGCAGAGCTTGAAAAGATGAACAAGATAATTGACAGAGAGTATCCAGAAGCAGCAAAAGAAACACTTTTAGTGCTTGATGCAACAACTGAGAAAAATGCAATTTCACAAGCGAAAGAATTTGGCGAAATCGCAAATACTACAGGTGTTGTCTTGACAAAACTCGACGGTACTGCAAAAGGCGGAATCGTTCTTACGATTTCAGATGAGTTTGATATACCTGTAAAATTTATAGGAGTGGGCGAAAAAATGGACGACCTAAAAGAGTTCGATCCTGCTGAATTCGCCGAGGGGATTTTTGATGAGTAAATATGTAGTTGCAGTTGTAGGAAGACCTAATGTTGGTAAGTCTACATTTTTTAACAGAATAATAGGAAAGCGAGTTTCGATAGTTGAGGACACGCCTGGTGTAACGCGAGATCGTATATATGCACATGCCGAATGGCGAGGTGTGCATTTTGCGATGATTGATACAGGTGGAATTGAGCCTGCAAGCTCAGATTTCATACTTTCACGCATGCGAGAGCAAGCACAAATTGCAATGGAAACAGCAGATGTCATACTGTTTATGGTTGACGGAAAGCAAGGTGTGACAACGTCAGACAGAGAAGTCGCAGATATACTTATGCGTACAGGCAAGGAAGTAATATTGGTAGTTAACAAGATTGATTCGCCAAAGCTTCCTGATGATTTTTATGACTTTTATGAGCTTGGACTTGGAGAGCCTCATGCAGTTTCATCGGTAAACATGCTTGGGCTTGGCGATATTTTAGACAAGATAGTAGAAAGCTTGCCTAAAACTGATGGAGATGCAGATGATGAATCCATAAAAATTGCAGTAGCAGGAAAGCCAAACGTTGGGAAATCATCTTTTGTAAATTGCATACTCGGCGAGGAAAGAGTTATAGTTTCGGAGATTGCAGGAACGACAAGAGATGCGATAGATACACCGTTTGAAAAAGATGGCGACCAGTATATCTTGATAGATACCGCAGGTGTAAGGAGAAGGTCAAAAGTTTATGACGATATAGAGCGTTACAGCGTAATTCGAGCAATTGCAGCGATTGAACGTTGCGACGTGTGTTTGCTTATGATAGATGCACAAGATGGAATTACCGAGCAAGATAAGAAGATTGCAGGAATTGCACACGAGGCAGGTGTCGGAATTATCGTTGTAATCAACAAGTGGGACTTAATCGAAAAAGAAACTAACACGATGAAAGAATACGAAAAAAATATAGCTAAAGAATTACAGTTTATGTCGTACGCTCCAAAAGTATTTATATCAGTTCACGAAAGACAGAGAGTTCTTAAAGTAATAGACATGGCAAAAGTTATATCAGAAAACAGAGCGATGCGTGTTTCTACAGGTCAGCTAAACAACTTGATTGCAGATGCAACGATGATGAAACAGCCACCATCAGATAAAGGAAAGCGTTTGAAGATTTACTATGCGACACAAATCGGTGTAAAACCACCGTTGTTCTCGTTTCAGATTAATTACAGAGAACTTATGCATTTCTCATATTCGAGGTATCTTGAAAACAAGATAAGGGAAGCATACGAGTTTTCTGGAACTTCAATAAAGTTCGTATTTAGGGAGAAAGGTGACAAAGATGCCGATTGAGGTAATAGGCGTTATAGCAATTATAATATCGTATTTTGTAGGTAACATTTCTCCTGCGATTTTGCTTGGCAAGATGCATGGCATAGAAATTAAAAAAGAAGGTAGTGGTAACGCCGGAACGACGAATGTACTTAGAGTTCTTGGAAAAAAAGCGGCGATAATTACACTTCTTGTTGACATACTAAAAGGCGTAGTTGTTGTATTGCTTGCAGGATACTTTTTAGGGCCAGTGATGTTGCTTGCATGCGGGATTGCTGTGGTTTGCGGACATATTTGGCCTGCTATATACGGATTTAAAGGTGGCAAAGGCGTTGCAACGACGATAGGTGTTGTTGTAGCGACATATCCACTTTTGGGGCTTATCACGATTGTAACTGTTCTTATAGTTATACTTATCACAAGGCGTGTGTCTGTAGGGTCTATCCTAGGAGCTTTATTTTTGCCACTTTGGGTGCTTTTTCTGGCTTCACATTCATTTCCGAGTATAGGCTGGATTATATTGCAGTTGCAAATGCGAATGGGAGCTACGAATATTGCACATGCTGTGCGATTTGGAGGGGATATAAATGTTCTAACTGCGTTGCTCGTTACTTGGGCGGCGATTCTCGGAATAATTATTATAGCAAAACATCATGCAAACATAGTGAGAATTTTTAAAGGCGAAGAGCCAAAATTAAGTTTTAAGAAAAAGGAGCCAAAAGATGAGTAATATAGGGGTTATTGGTGCTGGGAGCTGGGGAACTGCACTTGCAGTAACATTAGCTAGTAAGCAGCATAACGTAAAAATTTGGGATATTGATAAAAGCCATGTCGATGCTCTCAAAGTGGATAAAGAAAACAAGAAGTTCTTGCCAGATGTTCCTTTTAATGAGCATATATCGGCAAAAGATACTTTAGAGGAAGTACTTCATAATGTAGAAGTAGTTCTTTTTTCTGCACCGACGCAGCATTTTAGAAGTGCTCTTACGTCGGCACTACCGTATTTAAAAGAAGATATGGTAATAGTAAATGTAGCAAAAGGAATTGAGCAAAAGACATTAAAAAGATTATCAGAAATTGCAAAAGAGTATATTCCAAATGCGAATTACGCTGTGCTATCTGGCCCATCTCATGCAGAGGAAGTTGGCAGATTTCTTCCAACAACTGTAGTTTCGGCATCTGCGGACATGAAAATTGCAGAGTATGTGCAGGACATATTTATGACAGACATGTTCAGGGTATATACAAATAATGATGTAATAGGTGTTGAGCTAGGTGGTGCACTTAAAAATATAATTGCACTTGGGGCAGGAATATCCGATGGCATGGGATATGGCGATAATTCAAAAGCCGCAATGATGACAAGAGCTATTACCGAGATGGCAAGGCTAGGCGTAAAGCTAGGTGCAGAAGAAAAAACCTTTGCAGGGCTTACAGGCATAGGGGATTTAATAGTAACCTGCACAAGTATGCATTCAAGAAATAGAAGATGTGGGATTTTGATAGGTGAAGGAATGTCGCCACAAGAAGCGACTGCAAAAATAGGAATGGTAGTTGAAGGTATAACAACAACAGAATCCGCGTATGAATTAGCAAAAAAAGTAGACGTGGAAATTCCAATAATAGAAGGAATATATAACATTGTAAATGGGAAGATTACTACGCAAGATATGATTGCGGGGTTAATGTCGCGCGATCGCAAACACGAGTAGTGGCTTGTTATTCCGCCGCCGTATATATTATATGAATTGATATGAATTAGAAGGGGTGAATAGTTACGGATACTAAGACTTATAAAATTACGACATTCGGTTGTCAGATGAACGAAAGAGATTCGGAAACGATTGCGGGTCTGCTTTCTGAAATGGGATTTTCCGAAAGTGCAGATAAAAAATCATCAGACGTATTTATAATAAATACATGTAGTGTGAGAGAAAACGCAGATAAGCGTTTTTTTGGAACGCTTGGACAGCTTAAAAAAATCAAAGAAGCACGTCCTGATTTTGTTGTGGGCGTTTGCGGATGCATGATGCAGCAACAGCACATAATTGATACAGTAAAAGAAAAATATCCGTGGGTTGATATTGTTTTTGGAACGCACAATATACATGATATTCCTAAACTTATAAACAATGTCGTTTCTGAAAAGAAAAAGGCAGTGGAAATACTTGAAGATGGTGGCGAAATTGTCGAAGGACTTCCGACAAAAAGGCTCTACTCGTTCAAAGCATTCGTAAATATCATATATGGTTGCGATAATTATTGTACATATTGCATCGTGCCATATACGAGGGGCAGTGAGAGAAGCAGAGCACCTGAGCATATACTTGAAGAAGTGAAAAATCTTGCGAAAGATGGCGTTAAGGAAATTACGCTTCTTGGACAAAATGTAAACTCTTACAAAGGAAATGACAGTGTCGGGTTTACCGAGCTTATATATATGTTAAATGAAGTGGATGGCATTGAACGAATTAGATTTATGACATCGCATCCAAAAGATTTGTCTGATGAGCTTATCAATGCTTATACAAAATGTGAAAAACTTTGCAACCATGTGCATCTACCTGTTCAGTCAGGAAGCACAAAAGTTTTGACTCGCATGAACAGGAAATATACAAAAGAAGACTACTTACTGCTTGTCGAAAAACTAAAAAAAGCTTCACCGAGAATTGCAATTACTACAGATATCATAGTAGGATTCCCTGGTGAGACAGAAGAAGATTTTGAAGAAACTTTAGATCTTGTTAGAAAAGTGGAGTTTGATTCGGCGTTTACATTTTTGTATTCAGTCAGAAAAGGTACGCCTGCAGAACATTACGAAGACCAGATCCCAGAAGACGTAAAGCACGAGAGATTTAATAGACTTGTAGACCTTTTGAACGAAATTTCAGCAAAGAAAAACAAAGCTTACGAAGGTAGCATCGAGAAAATTCTCGTTGAAGGACCTAGCAAAAACAACAAAGAAACATACACAGGCAGAACCGAATCCTTCAAACTCGTCAACTTCAAATCAGACAAAGACCTCTCCGGCGAGATAGTGGATGTTAAAGTTGTAGTTGGTAAGACATTTAATTTAGGTGGGGAGTTAGTAGTTAGTTGATTTAGTTATATTAAGTTGGAGAATAATAATATAGAATTTTGTTATGAGGTGTCATTGAGGGCAGTTTGATTTAATTCAATTGAGCAGTTGATATTATAAAGTGTTATTAAACACAGCTTGAGTTAAATGGTGTAACTGCAAATTATGTGAATGTAGTCTTTGGTAGTTATATCATCAAATGTTTTGACATTGGTAAGTTAATAAGAGCTGGCAAAACACCCAAAGATTGTGAGCATAATTGTGGCAGTTTCCCATTTAGCGATTGTGTTTTGTGACACTTTATATGTACCTAACATGTATTAATATGAATAAGATTGTCATAACAGTATGTGATAATATGGAAATTAAATTCAATTAAATTTAGGAGGACTTAAGCATGCACAAGAAAGCCACCGCAGAAATGTACGCAAAAATAAGAGAAGCGGCAACGGATAAAAAATTTCTTGCAGACATAAAAACCTCTAAAAAAAGGATGCTTGAAATTTTCGCAAAATCAGATTGGCATAGTGGAATTTCAGAGATTTTACAAAAAGGTTCGTTCTCATGTCAGGACATACTTTCTATGTGCGAAAACAGTCTGGCAGAACTTGCTCCTACGCCAAAAGTTGGCTGGCTCAAGTATCTATATGACTTTACGATAAGCAGAATGTATCCTGAAAGAACTGCTCACTCAGATTTTGAAAAGAATATTGCAGGTATTCAGTTTTTATATATTGTCATCAGGCATTTTCTTGAATATGAAAAAAACAAAACATCTAAATCATCTGTTAAGCAAATCAATATTTTAAATTATGAAGAAATAAAAGACTGTCCAACAAAAACAGAGTATGTACATTTAATAGAAATATTCAATGAATTTTATATTGGAGAATTTATGCGAATCGGCAGAGAAATCATGCCGTTTAAACTTCTCGACCATGTTGCAGAAGTGCATTCGCTTGCTGTGTATATTGCAAAGCAAGTCAGAGAAAAGGGCGTGCCTATTGACCTTGCACTTGTTTCTGGTGCGGCTATTTCGCATGACCTCGGAAAATTTGGGTGTAAGGAATCGGAAAACCAAAGAACACCATATCTTCATTACTACTATACGGAGCAGTATCTAAAAAGATTTGATATGCCTACTATTGCACACATCGCGGCAAACCATTCGACGTGGGATCTTGAGCTTGAAGATTTATCTATAGAATCTTTGATTCTCATTTATTCGGATTTTAGGGTAAAAGATGTCCAAAATGAAGACGGATCTATGGATAGCCATATATTTACGCTTGTGGAATCATTTGACGTTATACTTGGCAAACTTGACAATGTGGACGAAAAGAAAAGGCAAAGATATGTAAAAGTTTATGCCAAGATGAAAGACTTTGAAAACTACATGGTAGGACTTGGAATTGATGTAAATTTTGGAAATGGCAATCTAAATGCACAAAAAACGAAAGACTCTGCCATAATGACATCGAGTGAAGCTATCGAAAGAATTAAGGCTCTTGCCATCGAACATAACATAAAAGTCATGAATATTTTCAATCATGAAGCTTCTTTTGGGGGCTTGCTTGAAGATGCCAGAAGTGAGAACCAATGGAAAAACATAAGAATGTATATCAGTATACTTGAAGAATATTCAACGCACATGAATCAAAAACAAAAGATGATGGCGTTGCAATTTATGTACGAAACAATGATGCACAGGGAAGGTGACATTAGAAGGCAGGCGGCTTCGCTTATGGGCAAAATGATAGCTGAGTTTGACGAAGAATACAGAAAGGAACTTCCGAAAGATGTTGTGTTGCCTGACTCGGATGTAACGTCATTTGACCTTTGGAAGAAGTATCTTGATGCAGTAATTTTCCCTGAACACAAAATAACAGAACAACACAAACGTTGGATGGGATATTGCCTAAAAACGATAATAAGTGAGGCTTTTAAGCATTTTTCTAAAAAAGAAAAGAGGCGTTATCTTAAACATCTTTTGAGCTATTACAAACACGCAACAATGAGCGACCTTACAGCTTTTGTACTCGTTGACTCCATGCAATATATCCCTCTTGACCTTTGTGAAAGTCATGAAATAACAAAGCTAGTATCTTTTGTAGCAGAATTATCGCAAAGAAAATCTCTTGAACTTAGAGTAGTGAGTATTAAATTTATAGAGCATTTAACAAAACATTGTTCTGCTGACATGGACAAAAAATGTAAAGAAACTATCATTTCCATGGCAGGAAAAATGGAAGACGATGTGACATGCATATCGTATCTAAAGACGAAAACATTACAAAACATGAGTATGATATGCAAAAATCAGCGAATATATAATGAAATCTTAAATCAAAACAAAGGGTCGGTTTCTGAAATATTTTTGGAAAACATGAAGGTTAACACGCCTTGGATCGTTAAAATAGTAAACATTGACTTTTTATTAGAACTTTCAACGTCTGCTGGCAAAGAAACGCTTCTGCATATTGCAACGCACTTTTCCAACTTGTTAAAAGTGAGCGAAAGGGTTGCAGTAAGGCATAGAGCTGGTGTTGGGCTTGTGGAAATTTTTGAAAAACTTGCACTTGATGAAAGAAATGAAATCGTAATTGAGCTGACGAAAGGTCTTGAAATCGGAGAATATCAAGTTTCTAAATATATACCTGAATATCTCGGTGAGCTTGGACTTTATCTTCATCCAAATGAGCTTGATGAATTTCTATCAGACCTCATGAAATTACAGGATAGTTCAAATGATAGAGTTAGCTCAGTTACCCTTAACACGATTGGAATTATAGGGCAAAAATATTCGTCGTACAAAGGGAGATTTAAAGAAAATACGGAAAATTACGAGGCACGTCGTAATCTTATTTATGGTGCACTTCTTAGTGGGCTTGCAAATTACAGGGAAGCAGTAAGTCAGGAAGCATTTTATGTAATAGGAAAGCACTTTTTTGCTGCGAAAAATATAACGCAAGAGGAAAAATATATAATTTTCCAAAGCATTTACAAGAAAATGTTGATGCTTCTTTCGGACAGAAAAGAAATGGAGTTATCGCTGTTTAACAATGCAGGGGTACTAAATGATATTTATAGATTTATTTCGGATTACTTAATCGAGCACAAAGAGTTTAAGATTAAAGAGCCTGACAAAATCGCATTTTTCCCAGGGAGCTTCGACCCGTTTACGCTTAGTCATAAGGGAATTGTTAAAGCAGTAAGAGATATGGGATTTGAAGTTTATCTTGCTCTCGATGAATTTTCGTGGTCAAAAAAGACACAGCCTCGTATGATAAGAAGGCAAATTATTACGATGAGTATCGCGGATGAAAGCGATGTTTATGTGTTTCCTGATGATATACCGATAAATTTAGCGAATCCATCGGATATGAAAACACTTAAAAATATTTGGCCTGATAAGGAAATATATATTACAGTAGGCAGTGACGTTATTGTCAATGCATCGGCGTACAAAGTGTCAGCTTCTGAACATTCGATTCACAACTTCAATCATATTATATTTAAGCGTATTGGCAATATGGATGGTGATACGAAAATGGATGATTCTACGGAGCATTACAATAAACTTAAAAGCGACGTGGATATAATTGAGCTGATGCTTCCTCCACATCTTGAAGATATTAGTTCAACGAGAATAAGGGAAAACATTGATTTGAACAGGGATATTTCAAACCTCATCGCACCTGTCGTTCAAAACTTCATATATGAAAACAGTTTGTATTTGCGAGAACCTTTATATAAACATATGATGCAGAGCAAGCGAATAAATTTTGAGCTGAGTAGAAAAAGAAGCACGGAGAGTATTGAACTAATTCACGAAGGTAAAGAGAACTCTGTTATTGCAAAATGCACATATAAGAAATTAAAGTCTTCGGAATTATATGGTGCGCTGAAAAATCAAGAGGCATCAGCGACGATAAGAGAGCTTGCAGCAGGGAAAATAGTATATATTAATCACTTACATTCGGTAAAAAGTATACATGTAAGAGAGCCAATGCAGGTTTTGCTTACAGAAGTTCTCGCAGAATGTTTAAAACGCGACTTCAAGTACGCTATTTATGAAGGAGAATTAAATGACGAGATTGTCGATGTTTTGACGAGGCAAGGGTTTGAAAAGCTTACATTTGGTGGGAATTCCAAAGTGCTTTATGTGGTTTCTATGAAATCGCCGATAGTAATATTAAAAAACATGGGAACAAATATAAAAGCACCGTTTGCCGAAAATGAGCGAGTGATTTCGGTTATTGATGATGCACACAAGGAGCTGCAGAGGTCGCTTGTTAAGCTATATTCAGGGAACTTAGTGCTTTCGCTTGACTCTGATATTCTCCATAATACGCTTGCAAAGATGATAGCCAAGGAAAATCAAGTTTCGCTTGAACCGTCAAAGGATAGAAAGCTTGGGCAGTTAATGTGCGTTCCTTTTGGAGAGATGCTTAAAGGCATGGTCGTGCCTAACACCGTTACAAAGACACTTCACACAGAAAAGAGGTTTAACGTAACGATTAAAGGCTTTGAAATTAAAGAGTTTCCGTTTTATTCTCCGTTAGTAAACCAGCTAAAAACGATAAAGTCTTTTAACAGACCAATATTGCTACTCGATGATTTTATGCATAAAGGGCATCGACTTGAAGGACTAGAGCCGATAATAAAAAGTGAACAAATAACTGTAAAAAAAGTAATGGTTGGAGTTTTGTCAGGGCGTGGAAAAGACATAATGGACATGAAACGTATACCGGTAGACAGTGCGTATTATGTGCCTAACATGAGACTTTGGTTTGTCGATACGTCGATGTATCCGTTTTTTGGCGGTGATAGTGTAGAAACAGCAAAAGTTGTACGAGCGGGAATTATTCCATCAATCAACTTAATCCTTCCATATGTAGCACCGAGGTTTTTATCAAGCCTACCACCAAAAATATTGTTTGAATTGTCAATGACATGCCTAAAAAACACAGAGAAGATAATGAAAGTGCTAGAAGAAGAATACCAAACATTGTTTGAACGAAACTTGACACTTAACAGACTAAGCGAAGTAATATCGATTCCAAGAATACCAGAAAGAGGCATAGGCCTGCATTATGATTTGAACTTGCCAACGTCAACGTGTGTGGGGAATGATATAGAGATGTTGAGTAGATTAGAAAACATGTTTAAATAGCGACTGGTTATTTTTCCGCATGGCGGGATCGAATCAATATAGGAGTGAAATATGAGATATTTATATGAGCTGTATGAAGGTGCAGAGATATTTAAGGAAGCACCGAAAAATGAGTATTTGTTTCCGCTGAAACGCTCTAAAAAGCTAAATGTTAGTCTATTGGCATTAGGCGATGTGGGCGGTTCGTTGCTTATGGGGCTAATGCTTCTTGGCGGTGATACGATTGCAAAAATAGGAATTTACGACATAAATAAAGATAACGCATTAAGATACGAAGCAGAGATGAATCAGATGAGATATGCACGCAGTGACAACGCAATGCCTGAAGTTTTTGTAATTGATGATGAAGACGAATTGTTTAATTGCGATATGTTTATTTTCTGTGCATCCAAGGAAGTGCCAAAAGTCGGCTCGCAAATTACAGATGTAAGAATGGTGCAGTATGAAGGCAATAAAAAAATTATAGAGCATTACGCAAAACTCGCCGGCTCTAAATCCTACGCCGGATTTTTCGCCGTCGTATCTGACCCCGTAGACCCACTTTGCAAATCTGCATATCTAGCATCTGGACTAAACCCTGCACAATTTCGTGGATTTGGACTTGGGGTCATGAATGCAAGAGCACTGTATTATTCAAAAAAAGAAAAGAAATTCGCACATTATGAGGAGCAAGGACGTGCTTTTGGACCACATGGACAAGACTTAGTGATTGCAGACAGTATGACAAATTACAACGATGAAATTTCAAGAGAGCTAACACAAAAGGTAGTTACCGAAAATCTAAGAATCAGAGGTATGGGCTACAAACCGTTTATCGCTCCTGCTATTTCGTCAGGTGCACTATCTATACTCGCAATGCTTAAAGGCGATTGGCATTATAGCTCAAATTATGTAGGTGATGGTGCTGATGGAGCTTTTTTTGGAGCTTTAAACAGAGTAGTTAATGGAAGGACTGAGATAGAAAACGTGCCACTTTCCGATGAGCTGTTTGAACGGATTCAGCTCGCATATGATAATCTGAAAAATATTTAAAATTAGCGATGCATTGTTTATAGATAATAAGCGATACATCGAAAGGGATTTAAAAATGAATGATTTTACGTTAATAAAACCTGAAAGTAATGAAAAGAATAAGTCGCAAAGGCTTGATAATATACTAGAAAAAAATCTTAAAAACTACAAATTCGACGTCATTACAGATTCTGAACAATTTGAAAAAGCAAACCTGCACGGTAAAAAATTAGTTTTTGCTATCTCTCTTGGTGAGTCAGGGATAAATTTTGAGTATTATAAAGTTCTTGAAAAAATTAGACTAAATAAAGATTGCATGGAAGGATGTAGCGGCGTTTTGATTGTTGACGGACTTAGCGAATTTCACACTAAAGATGTAGCTAGAAATTTGGCGTTAAGTGCGAACGTGGCGGGCTGCACTTTTATAGGCAAATCTCTTGCCGAGGCAACAGGAACTCTTAAAAATTATAGCATAATCGCAAAGAACTTAAACGTAGACAATCTAAAAGCATACGAAACAACAGTAGGGAACTTGTTAAAAAACCTTGTAGATTTTGAAAAACCTAGAAAAAAAGATCCAAAAGTGCTTGTAATTCATGCAGGCGACAGCGAAAAATCAAATACTAGGATGTTATGGGAGATAGTCAAATTGAACATGGAAAATGTTACGATTGATGAAATTTCGCTATTTGACGGTGATATAAAGGATTGCAAAGGTTGCCCTTACGTTGCATGTCTGCATTTTGGAGAACGAAAATCATGTTTTTACGGTGGAGTAATAACAGAAAAAGTGTATCCTGCAATATTAGATTGTGATGCACTTGTGGCAATTTCTCCGAATTATAACGACTCGCCCACAGCATATATTGTCGCTTTTATTAACAGATTAACAGCACTGCTTAGAGTGAACAAACTATCGGACAAACAGCTATTTGCAATAATTGTTTCGGGTTATAGTGGTGGAGATATAGTTGCAAAACAACTACTTGGAGCATTGAATATGAACAAGCCATTTATATTGCCATCTCGATTTGCACTGTTTGAAACAGCAAACAATCCCAGCGAAATCAAAGAAATCTCTGGGATTGAAAAAGTAGCAAAAGAATTCGCCGAAAACATATTAAGTCAGATTAAAAAATAACTTCTCTATAAATTCGCCAGTTTATTGTAATGGTGAACCGCAGTATTCGCACATGGTAACAAGCCCGACAAACACTTTGTTGTTCGCACCACAACCGTTGCATGTAACAACTTTTTCCTGTGGCTGGCTTGCCATTCCTTGTGTAAATGGTCCTGCATGTGTTTGAGCTAATACAATTCTTCTAGAATTCGTATCAAGGTATGCCCCTGCAAAATAACCAGCCTCAATCATCTTGCGGAGATCTTCAAGTGCATCGCTATATGGCACACCAACAGTAGCCGCTATATTGTCGATTGATGTTTCATTGCGATTTACGACAACGTCAATGTACTTTTTATACCTCTCACCTGTAGCTTTCATCTTTTTGCCAAGATTATTTAGCCAAAAGCCGCCACCAATAAGCAAAGCAGAGTACAACATAGAGGTGATGCCAAAATACAAAGTAATGATATTTGTAAGAAGTGACAATCCACCAATGCCCATGAGTACAAAAGATATAATAGTTACTATTTTATGGTTTGTCATTACCGCTGATTTGTCAGTTGCGATTTTTCTGAGAAGGAAAAGCAGTCCAACTGGCCAAAAGATTATGAGCCATAAAATTATCCACCACCATCTCATCGTAAGTGAAGGTTCTCGAGTTTGGTTAAAGTTGTTCATGATTTGGATTCTCCTTTGCGATGCAATAAATGGTGATTATTATTCTAATACTGACGAGAAAATTTCTGTTGCAGCTTTGTGGTTTATCGGCATAAAGCCAGGAACCACTCCGTCAGGTCCGCCAACATGATTGTTTACGATGCTTTCTAAATCGCTTTTAGGAATGCCGAGTTCTTTAAGTGTAAGTGGCATGCCGACTGATTTTATCCAATCACGGAATCGGCGAAGGCCATCGTCTGCAACGTCTTTAATGTTTGCCATGTCAGGATCAGCACCAAAAACTTTTACTCCAAATTGAGCTACACGTGCAACTTGTGCGTCGCTACCGTTGTTTGCGATATACTGTAACCAAGCAGGCATAACGACAGCAAGCCCTGCACCGTGAGGAGTGTCGTATACTCCACTGATTTGTCTTTCCATTCCATGCTCGCCGCCACGATTTTTAGTATAACGTCCAAGATTTAGTAAATCATTGTGGCTAAACACACTTGCAAGCATAAGCTCTGCATGTGATTCGTAATCGTTAGGATTATTACAAGCAATTGGCCCGTATTTTACGACTGTACGCATAGTTGCTTCACAGTACTGGTCACCAAGATAACAGTCAGCATCGATGAAGTAACGCATTACAGCGTGAGAGAAAATATCTACAGCACCAACACCTGTCTGGTATGGTGAAACTGAATAAGTAAGTTCTGGGTTTAGTATCGCAAATGCAGGACGAATCACAGGGAACATTATGCCATATTTGCGTTTTGTTTCGATATCATCAACGATAACGGTTGAGCCGCTTGTTTCGCTGCCTGCAGCAGATATAGTTGGAATTGCTCCCATAGGTGCAAGTTTAAGAGGTACTTCGCCTTTATAGAATTTCCAGTAATCTTCTCCGTTAGCAAGCCCAAGAGCAAGTGCTTTTGCAGTGTCTATACTACTTCCGCCGCCAATTGCAAGTACAAAGTCAACATTTTCTTTAAGTGCGATTTTTAGACCTTCGTCCACAAGTGAACGACGTGGGTTTGGCTGAACGCCACTAAGCTCAACTATAGAAATATTTGCTGATTTTAGAGCATTTATAACTGTATCATAAAGTCCGATTTTTTTGATGCTTCCGCCACCATAAACAAGCATTACTTTTGTGCCACCGTGCTTGCGAACTAGCTCGCCAACTTGTGCTTCAACACCTTTGCCAAAAACGATTTCGGTACGCATATCAAAATTATATTCTGTAAAATTTTTCATATTTTCCTCCAAGTTTAAAATTTGTAAAAGTTTTTATAATTATATCACAAAGAAGATTGAAAATTCAACGAGAACATTTTTAACTTTATAGCTGACAAACGGTTGCAAAAGTGATAAACTATTTGAATGTAGAAATTACTTTTACTTGATATTGGGGGAACAGATTTGATAGATCCTTTTCAAATTTTAACGAATATACCGTATTCAATTGTGATACTTAGTGTCATTAATATCATTGTTGCGTGTACAATTATTTTCTTAGAAAGAAAAGACCCTACAGCAACGCTCGCATGGTTAATGGTATTGTTCATATTACCAGGGTTAGGTTTAATTTTGTATCTCTTTATATCAAAAACTATTTATAGGCAAAAGATATTCACGCTAACAAAAATCGAAGAAGATGCAATAAGTGAGGCATTGGCAAATCAGGCAAAAGAGATAGATAAGTTTGAATTTGAATTTTCCACTCCAGAATCAAAAAAGTGGAAAGATATGATAAAGCTAAACCAAACATATGCAAATGCGCTTTTGACACAGGACAACAAATTGTCGATGATGACCGACGGTAATCACATGTTCGATAGCCTCATTACTGATATACGAAATGCGAAAAAGAGTATTCACATAATGTTCTTCATCGTAAAAAATGATTTTGTAGGCAGGAAGCTAATAGATGAACTTACGAAAAAAGCAAAAGAAGGCGTAGAAGTAAGGTTTTTGTCAGATGCACTTGGGAGTAGACAGATGTCGCATGCACTTCTTTCTGAGTTTAAAGAAGCTGGCGGCAAATACGCATTTTTCTTTCCTCCTAAGTTCAAATACTTAAATATGAAGCTAAATTACAGAAATCACAGAAAGATTGCAGTAATTGATGGAGAAATTGGATATATAGGTGGATTTAATATAGCCAAAGAATATTTGGGACATAAGAAAAAGTTTGGATATTGGAGAGATACACATCTCAAAGTTTTGGGAAGTGGTGTTCAGGACATGAATGCTAGGTTTATCTTGGACTGGAGAGCTGCTTCAAAAGAAAACTTAGAACTAGCAGAGGCGTATTGTTCAGATGTAATTTCAGTAGGTGTGACAGGCATACAAATTGTTTCAAGTGGACCTGATTCACAAAAGCAAGAAGTCAAGCGTTGTTATATGAAGATGATTGCTGCGGCTGAAAAGAATATTTATATTCAGACACCGTATTTTGTGCCAGATGCGAGCATCCTAGAATCGCTCAAAATAGCGGCACTTACAGGAGTTGATGTTAGAATTATGATTCCTTGCAAGCCAGACCACATGTTTGTATACTGGGCGACATATGCTTACGTTGGGGAACTTCTTGATTTTGGTGCGAGGGTATTTATATATGAAAACGGCTTTATGCATGCGAAGACGGTCGTAGTTGACGGTGAGGTCGCATCGATTGGGTCAGCGAACTTTGATAGGAGAAGTTTCAAGTTGAGCTTCGAGGCAAATGCGATAATATACGATGCAGCAGAGGCGTACAAAATGGAAGCGATATTTGAAAACGACATGATGCATTGTCATGAACTTACAAAAACACTTTATCGAAAAAGGTCGCTTTTTATAAAATTTAAAGAGTCTATTTCGAGGTTACTTTCGGATATTTTATAATTAATTAAAAGGAGATTGCAAATGTACTTTAATAACTTGGATATCGTAGATTCTAGCGTTGGAGCTATGATAAAAAAAGAAATGGCTAGGCAAGAAAATCAAATTGAGATGATTGCATCAGAAAATTTCACTAGCAAAGCTGTAATGGAGGCTTGTGGTAGTGCACTTACAAATAAATATGCAGAAGGATACCCAGGGAAAAGGTATTATGGAGGCTGTGAGCATGTAGATGAAGTTGAAGCACTTGCAATAGAGCGGGTAAAAAAACTCTATAATGCGGATTATGCAAACGTTCAACCACACTCAGGTGCGAGTGCGAATATCGGAGTGTACTTTGCATTTTTGAAACCTGGCGACACTGTGCTGGGCATGGATCTTTCTAATGGCGGGCATTTAACACATGGAAGCCCTGTCAACATTTCTGGACAATATTATAATTTCATATCTTATGGAATTACAAAAGATGAGGAAGTAATAGACTTTGACCAAGTAAGAAAATTAGCAAAAGAGCACAAACCAAAGATGATTGTTGCTGGTGCAAGTGCGTATCCGAGAAAAATAGATTTTGCTAAGTTTAGAGAAATTGCAGACGAAACAGGTGCTATGCTTATGGTCGATATGGCACATATCGCAGGACTTGTTGCTGCAGGAGAACATCAAAACCCTATGGATTACGCTGACGTGGTGACGACGACAACTCACAAAACGCTCAGAGGCCCAAGAGGTGGTGTTATATTAGCAAAAGAACAGTTTGGTGCACAGCTTAACAAGGCTATGTTCCCTGGAATCCAAGGCGGTCCGCTTATGCATATTATAGCTGGAAAAGCGGTATGCTTTGGAGAGGCGTTAAAGCCTGAATTCAAAACTTATCAAAAGCAAGTTATTGCAAACGCAAAGACTCTAGCTGACGAACTGCTTAAATACAACTTCAAGTTAGTATCTGGTGGAACTGACAACCATTTACTCCTGATTAACCTTATAAACAAAGGAATTACAGGCAAAGAGGCAGAGGCAATGCTTGAAGAAGCTGGAATTACAACAAATAAAAACTCGGTGCCAAATGACCCGCAAAGTCCGTTTGTAACGAGCGGTATAAGAGTGGGAACTCCAGCACTAACTACTCGCGGATTTAAAGAAGCTGATGTAATAAAAGTTGCAAAGGCGATGTCGCTTGTTCTTGACAATCCACAAAACAAAGGTAAGTCAGATGAAGCAAAAGCAATTGTAAAAGATTTATGCGGCATGTATCCGCTATACTAAAATGAGAGGTTGACAAAAGTGGGAAGATTATTAAAAGATCCGTCAATAATTGTACTTATCATACTAATGTTGTATATGTCGATAAGTGGTGGTAGGTTTAGTGACCCTATGGGATGGCTTTGGCTTACACTTATGACTCTGCCAGGGATTATTTTGGCAATTACTTTTCATGAATTCGCACATGCGTACTCAGCGTATAAACTTGGAGATGATACGCCAAAGATTCAAAGGAGAGTTACACTTAATCCGTTAGCACACCTAGACCCAATCGGGATTGTATGTATCATTTTCGTGGGATTTGGCTGGGGCAGACCGGTTATGGTGGACCCTCGCAACTTCAGTAAAAGAAAAAGAGATGAAATCATTGTTTCTTTGGCAGGCGTTGTGACGAACTTTATTTTGGCGATTGTACTTACAATCGTACTTATGATGGTTTGGAGAGCCACAGGTGTTGGAGGGGCAGGTATATTCGGACAAATTGTAGTTAGAGCCATATGGATAAACCTAATTCTTATGGTCTTCAACTTGCTACCTATTCCACCGCTTGACGGTTTTAGCGTTGTATCGGAGCTATTGGGTATAAAGTATACGGAAATATGGTTTAAACTACATCGATTTGGATTTTGGATATTGATTCCACTGATCCTGCTTGGTGTAATAAGTAGTATTTTGTCAGTTACAGCTAGCCCTTTGTTTGACTTTTTAATTAGTGTCGCTAGAAATTTTGCAATGTAGCAATAAGTAGTGCATAGAAGCTTGTAAATTTGCAAGCAATTACATTATGTAAACAATATTTTAACTCGTTTTAGTTTTTTTAAAAAAATTAAGGCGAGTTTTTGTTTGTATTTCAAGGAATTTTTGCGATTGTTAGCACTCTTTGCCGGTGAGTGCTAAAAAAGTGTTTACTTTTTGCTTTCGGCGTTGTATAATTAATTATGAAGTGCTATAGAACACAATCGCATAAATGAGTGACTGGATAAATTTTCCTCATAATAAAGAAGATGTGATAGTTATTCAGCCTCTGTTCTTAATCATTTTTAGAACAAAGACTTTATAAACTACAAAGTGATTACAAAACAACAAAGACAATATTAAAAGTAAAATATTAAAGCGAATACATATGGGAGGGAAGCAAAATGAACATAGATAAATACACACAAAATGCACAAAGTGCAATAATGGAATGTCAAAACATAGCGGTTGAGGAAGGGCATCAGCAACTTGATGGCGAACATCTTCATCTGTCAATTATGCTGCAAAATGACGGGCTTATACCTAAACTGCTCAGCATGATGGACATTAATATAGGAGAAATTGTTGGAGAGTTGCAAAACGAAATGGAGAAACTTCCAAAAGTTTCTGGTGCAAGTGACAATATGTACTCGACGAGAAGATTAAATCAGCTTTTAAACAGTGCCGAAAAAATAGCGGCAGAGTTTAAAGATGAATATATTTCCGTGGAGCACCTTTACCTTGCACTTCTTGCAGAAAAAGGCACACCGTCTGCAAGGATATTTAGCAAGCAAAATATTACAAAAGAAAAGTTCTTGGAAGAATTGGCGAAAGTAAGAGGAAACCAAAGAGTAACAAGCCAAAACCCAGAGGAAAATTATGATGTATTAAATAAATATGGTCGTGATTTAGTTGAAATGGCAAGAGAAGGAAAGCTTGACCCTGTAATTGGCAGAGATACTGAAATACGTCATGCAATACAGATTTTGTCGAGAAGAACGAAAAACAATCCTGTTTTAATTGGTGAGCCTGGAGTTGGTAAAACTGCTATTGCTGAAGGACTTGCACAACGTATATTAAACGGAGATGTGCCGGAGGGATTAAAGGACAAAACTATATTTGCACTTGATATGGGTGCACTTATTGCTGGTGCGAAATTCCGCGGAGAGTTCGAGGAACGTTTAAAAGCAGTATTAAATGAAGTAGAAAAGTCAGATGGCAGAATCATACTATTTATAGACGAGATACATACTATTGTCGGAGCAGGCAAGGCAGAAGGTTCTATGGATGCAGGCAACTTGCTTAAACCAAAGCTTGCGAGAGGTGAACTGCATTGCATCGGAGCAACGACACTTGACGAGTACAGAAAGAATATTGAGAAAGATGCGGCACTCGAAAGAAGATTTCAAAAGATACTTGTAGATCAGCCGACAGTTGAAGATACGATTTCTATTTTGCGAGGACTGAAAGAGAGATTTGAGATACATCATGGCGTGAGAATTCTCGATTCTGCACTTATAGCTTGTGCAACACTTTCGGAAAGATATATCACGGACAGATTTTTGCCAGATAAAGCGATTGACCTTATGGATGAGGCGGCAGCGAAAATTCGTACAGAAATAGACAGCTTGCCAGCAAATCTTGATGAGATATCGAGAAAAATTATGCAGCTTGAAATAGAGAAACAAGCACTTTTCAAAGAAAAAGACAGTGCGTCTAAAAAAAGACTCGAAAATATCGAAAAAGAATTATCGGTGCTAAAAGAAGAAAATTCAAGGATGAGAGCACAGTGGGAAAATGAGAAAAAAGCGATAACGGATATCAAGGCTACGAAAAAGCAGCTTGAAGAAGTTAAGATGCAGATTGAAGATGCCGAAAGAAAGTACGACCTTGAACTTCTTGCAAAGCTAAAGTATGGTACGCTTCCAGAGCTTGAAAGAAAGCTCAATCATGAAGAAGAAGTGAAGGAAGAAGCCGATGAGAGAAGGCTTCTAAAAGAAGAAGTCACAGAAGAAGAAATTGCAGAAGTAGTGTCTAAGTGGACAGGGATTCCTGTTAGCAAACTTGTCGAGGCGGAGCGTGAGAAACTTATCAATCTTGGCGAGCACCTTCACAAAAGAGTAATTGGACAAGATGATGCAGTGACTGCTGTTTCAGAGGCAGTGCTAAGAGCTAGAGCAGGACTAAAAGACGAGAGAAAACCAATTGGCTCGTTCATATTTATGGGTCCTACAGGCGTAGGTAAAACAGAAACCGCAAAAGCATTATCTGAGGCACTCTTTGATTCTGAGAAAAACATGATACGCATAGACATGTCGGAATACATGGAGAAGCATGCAGTGTCAAGGCTTATAGGTGCCCCACCAGGGTATGTAGGCTATGATGAGGGCGGACAGCTCACAGAGGCAGTTAGAAGACGTCCATACAGCGTGATTTTGTTTGATGAGATAGAAAAAGCACATCCTGATGTGTTTAATATCTTACTCCAGCTTCTTGACGACGGAAGACTGACCGACAACCAAGGTAGAACAGTTGATTTTAAAAATACGATAATAATAATGACGTCAAATATCGGAAGCCATTACTTAATCGAAAATATTAAAAGCGATGGCACGATAGATGAAGAAACAAAAGAAAAAGTCGAAGATGAACTAAAAAACCATTTTAGACCAGAGTTTATTAACAGAATCGACGATGTAGTAGTATTCTCGCCACTGACAGAATCACAAATTGTAAAGATAATCGATGCTTCTGTTAGAGATATACAAAAAAGGCTTGATGAACGCGACATCACAATCGTGCTTACAGATAATACAAAACGCACTATCGCAAGAGATTCTTATTCACCGATTTACGGTGCAAGACCAGTTAAGCGATATATCCAAAAACATATCGAAACAGAGATTGCAAAGAGAATTGTAAAAGGCGAAGTGAAAGATGGAGAGACAATAACAATTGATTTGAAGTCGTAGTAGGCGAATTTTTGTCACCGAATATTCACTTTGCCCACTTTATTCACAAAACAGTCACTTTATCCGCCGGATATCCACTTTGTTCACTGGACAAAAGTGACTGTTTTGTCATTGCGGGCTTGACCCGCAATATAGTTAAACAAACAACAATCACCCAAAAACATAAGCATCTAATTCTTCTAGCACACCTTCATCGCCTGTAAGATGAAAGGGTTCATAACCTAATTTTAGAAATCCCAAAATATCCTTTTCGTTATTTAATGAAAGGAATTCCTGAACAGACAATCCATGACGAGCCATAAAAGCCCTTGCGAAGTGGGCTTGCAGATATACTACGGGGTCGATTTTAGTTGCTAACATTTTCATTTACCTCATCTAAAAACATATCATAAACAAAGTCTACTACTTCAAGGTATAGTCCGGTTTCTGGGTCAATTAAAATTTGATAAGTGTTTGAATCAAAGAATTTTTCCATAGCGATTTCTATTGTGATATGGTTGTCTTTTGCATAAAGAGTACTAATATGTGTTACTTTAGAATCTACTAAATAATTAAATCCTTTCATAAAATTTCCACCTCGCATTTCTGTGTAAGTAGCTTTGTTGCTTCCTCAGAAGCGAAATATATTTGATACGGCAGTGCATCTGGTTTGATGCGATTTATTAAAGCTTCGAGTGCGATGTTACTGCCAATCTCTCCAAACAATTCATCTAAATAAGCGTTTATTACTGACATAGTGTCATCGTTTGCGGTAGGGCCCATTACAATTTCATACTCATGGGTGCGTTCTCGTGATTTTCGATTTGCAATGACAAATTGTATCCATTCTAAATTAGCCTTATTAAATTCTTTAACCTTGAAGTTATTTACACCATCTAAGTTGAATTCAAATGTATATAGATACGCTTGAACATCGCTGTTACCTCGCTTTGATTCGATAAGTTTGTTTCGCATTGCAAGATTTATTGCATGATTGCGATTTTTCGTGACATAAAAACCCTTGCCAAAGTCTTTATAGGGTTTACCTTTATTGAATTCGATATTATCAAATAAAAAAGTAGAACCGTGATAAACGATTAGTGGTTTTGAAATTATATTTTTAGTTATTTTTGCATCCATCATAGTTCTTCCTCGAAAATTCTAATCATAATATATGTATTACCTAATATTATACACTTGTAACGATTACAATGGAAGAACTTTTCGTTTGACAATAGAGTACATCCATTGCCATAGACAAAACAAAAAATAGCAAAAGTAAATTTGATAAATTTTAAGTGATATAAGTGAAATGCAAAAGTCGGTAATTGCAATGGATTAGACGTGAAAAACAGACAAACCAACTGTCAAAAGGTATACCTTTTGGCAGTCGGTTCTCTATGAATAAGGATAACATTTTTGTCAAATAAATACAACTAATTTATGAAAAATTGTGATAATTGACAGAAGGAAAATGACGATTTTTGCAATGTTTCCACGAACCTGTCAAGCAATAACTTTTTTGTTACACAAAACTCGAACTGTCAAAAGGTATACCTTTTGACAGTTCGACGGTAGCACATTTAAGGAGGATTTTTTACAATGATAAAACGGAAAAAACAGTTTATTGCAGTGCTCTTGAGTTTATCAATGGTGCTTACAACACTGAACTTAACAGTATTTGGGACTAGTTATGATTATCAAGAGTGTGATTATAATTGCAATTATTCAAATGACTTGTATCGAAATTATGAAGATGAAGATGTAAACTCTGAGGAAGATTATTACTATAACAATAGTGATGAATATGGATATAATGAGGGCGATAAATATATTGCCGAAGAAGAAATCCTAGCTGTTAGTCCAATGGCTTTTGTGCCTACATCAGGTTTCGCTACAGCGTCAAGGATTGTAACTAGCGGACTCAGTACTTTTGCAATTTTGCCTAATGGTACAGTATGGGCTTGGGGATTGAATGGGGACGGACGTTTAGGTGATGGAACTACAGTAGATCGCCTCACACCAGTACAGGTGCAGAACCTTACAAATGTGACTGCACTTGCAGGTAGTGGTTCAAGCACCTTTGCACTTAGGGGTGACGGAACTGTATGGGCTTGGGGAAATAATTGGGATGGTCAATTAGGTGATGGAACTACAGTAGATCGTCTCACACCAGTACAGGTGCAGAACCTTACAAATGTGACTGCAATCATGAGTACGGATTGGAGTACTTTCGCACTTCGGAGCGATGGGACTGTATGGGCATGGGGAAATAATTCCCATGGACAGTTAGGTGATGGAACTACAACAAATCGCCATACACCAGTACAAGTACAAAATCTTACAGGCGTAACATACCTTGCAAGTGGTAGTGGTAGTACTTTTGCACTTAGAAACGATGGCACGGTATGGAGTTGGGGGCAAAATTTTGTTGGCCAGCTAGGTGATGGAACTACAACAAATCGCCATACACCAGTACAAGTACAAAATCTTACAGGCGT